>Ga0302325_10003682_pt1 | contig 35977 bp, 33 predicted proteins | sample Palsa_T0_2_FD_201948 | JGI IMG/M metagenome (GOLD analysis project Ga0302325, IMG submission 201948) | Peat permafrost microbial communities from Stordalen Mire near Abisko, Sweden - Palsa_T0_2 | ecosystem: Environmental > Terrestrial > Soil > Palsa > Peat permafrost | place: Sweden: Abisko...
GATGACCTCGTCGTCTTCGCCGAGCTTTTCATGCAGCGCATCGAGCGCTGCCGATGTCGCGGGTGCGACGCGTAGCCACTGCGGCTCGACGAGTGGAAACCAGACGTAGAACCAGCCGCCGCAGTTTGCGACGACGAGCAGGCAGGCCGCGCTGAGTGCGGGCTTCAGGCGCGTGCGCGCGATCTTGGCCAGCATCCAGCCTAGGCCCGGCAGCATCAGATAATAGACGGGCGCGCTCTCGTTGCCGGGCCAGATGAAGTCGTGAACGTTCGTGGTCATCAGGTTTTCGAATAAGACCAAGGCGACGGGGAGCGCCGTGAACGGGCAGACGAGTCCCACGAAACCCGCCGGCGAGAGGTTCGCGTAGAGCGCGTCCGCGTGTGCGGCGATCTTGGCGCCGATCAAAGCCGGGTGTTCGAGCAGCCCGAGGAGCACGCCGAACGCGCCGCCGTGCGCGGGCGCACCTTTCAGATAGGCGAAATTCGTGCCGAATTGGTTGCCGGCCGTCAAATGGGTGAACGTTATCAGGGCGAACACGGCGCCTCCGGAGGCGGCTAACTCGAACCCCGCACGTCGTGCGTACGGTAACGCGAGTGCGGCTCCGAACGCGGTCGCGCTGACCACGGTCGTCGCAACGTCGCCGGCCGAAATCCCCAGCAGCAGCCAGCCGCAGGCGGGGTCGCCTTGACCGTTGTAGAGCGCGCGGCCGATGCCGACCGACGCCAGCGCCGCGATCGCGTAGAAGTGGAAGTCGAATGCGTTCGATTGGTACGTCCACGGGTTCAGGACCGCAACCAGCGCGCAGGTAACGAGGATGAAGGCGGCCGTCTGCGCCGGCAGTTTGTTGCGCTCCAAAATCTCGCGGACCCAGCCCAGCGCCACGCAGGTGGCCAGCGCCGCCGCCGCGTCCGAGATCAGCTTCAGCGTGAGCGGGCTCGACGAAAGCGCGCCGATGGCGCCGAGCGGCCACATCAGGAAGTTCGCGTGAAGTTCTACGAACGGGAGCCCGGACAGGCTCTCGAAGGCGCGCGGGTGCCCGTGGGCGATCAGGTAGAATGCCTGATAGTACACGGCGAAGTCCCAGCTGAGCGAGCGGCGCGTGACCTCGGCGAACGAGATGCTCGCGAGCAGGCAGAATTGCGTGCAGCTGGCCGCGACGACTACCAGGGACGCGACCGCGCGGGCGTCGATCCGCAGCCGTGTGGCCACGCGCTTCTCGAGATAGGCCGCGCTCACGGGCCGTGCAGGCCCGGCCCCCAGGGGCCTCGCCGAGAGGGCATCATACCGGAGTCATCGGCGCGCGCGCCTGCCGCCCTACAGGGCCGCATTCACATTTTGTAGCTGTGCAGTCCCGAAATCCAGATGTTCACGCCGAGGTAGCAGAACATGATCGAGGCGAAGCCGAGCACCGACATCCAGGCCGAGCGCAGGCCGCGCCAGCTGTTGCGCGTGTGCAGGTGCATGTAGAGCGCGTAGATCGTCCACGAAAACAGCGCGGCGGTCTCTTTGGGGTCCCACTGCCAGTAGGCGCCCCAGGCCTCCTTGGCCCACCAGGCGCCGGTGATGATGCCGACGGTCAGCAGCGGCAGCCCGACGGCGACGATGCGATAGGTCATGATATCGAGTTTCGCGAGCGAAGGCAGGGTCGCAAGCCACAGGGCGAGCGGGCTGCCTTCGGCAGCCGCGCTGGCCAGCACCGGGAGGTCGCCGCCGAGCGTCCTTTGCTGCGCGGGCACGTAGCTCTGCATCTGCAAGCCCGCGCCGGCCGGCCCCCCGGCAGGCGCCGCTCGCAGCCCGGCGGGCGCGGCGCGCAGTTCGAGCGATCGCTGACCGTAGTATTTGATCAGATAGAGCACGGAGGTGACCATCGCGACCATGAATGCGGCGTAGGACGAGACGACCAGCGGCACGTGAACTTTGATCCAATACGACTGCAGCGCCGGTACCGCCGGCAAGTAGCCCTCGTTCCAGGTGAGCGCGTAGGCGAGAAAACTCGCCGATAAGGCCAGGACGAAGCCGCCGATGAACCACAGGTCGTACTTGATCGCGAATCCGATGAAGATCGCTACGCTCATCGCCGAGAAGAGCGACAACGAGCCGTACAAGTTGGTGAGCGGCCAGATGTGGCTCGTCTGATAGCGGTAACCCAGCTCGAAAAACTGCACGCCGCAACCGGCGGCCGCGAATGGAATGCCGATGAGTTTCGGCAGGCGCTCGCGCGACAGGAAGTAGGTGAACAGCGCGAGCGTGCTCATGATGTACGCCGAGATCGCGATGACGATCAGCAATTGATCGGTGCTCATGGAGGTCGTTTCCGGTTGGGGACCCGCTTTACCCTGGCGGACCGGCCGGGCGGGAAAAAGGGGCCGATAAGGATAGCATGCAGTTCCGTCTCACCGTCCTAGCGTCCGTTTGAGCGTGCCAACGGGGCGGCTGGTCCCGAGCGTTCTGGCCGCGCTGCTCTGCGCCATCGCGGTCGCGTTTGCAGCCGGCTGGGCGCTCGTCTTACCGCTCTTCCTGTCCCCCGACGAGGACAGTCACTACGACTATGCTTTGACGCTGTACACGGCCGGGCGGCCGATGCGGCCCGCTGAGAACGTCGTCGGGCGCGATACGCACCCGGTCGTCGCCTACCTCATGAGCGCGACCCACGCGCGGCAGCAACGGCTCGACACGTCCGTCGGAGCCGATCGCGGCTATGGCAGCGCGGCCTACTTCCGCAGCCTCGACGCGGGCGCGCCGCACGTCGACGCCGCCGCCATGCACGCGGGACCGATCGTTCCCGTACCGTACATCAGCCGGCTCTATCCAATCGGGTACTATGCGCTGACGGCGCTTGCGATCGGACTCGGCGACCGGTTGACCCATGGTTCGGCGGTCTGGGAGGTTCTGTTCGCGCGCTTTCTCTCGGTCGCGCTGCTGATGCCGACGCTGCTCTTCAGCTGGCTCGCGCTCCGCGAACTCGCGCTCTCGGCGCGCACGGCGCTCGCAATCTTGGCCTGCACGGCGTTGCTTCCGTTGACGGCCTGGATGGCGGGCAGCATTCAACCCGACGATCTGGTCTGCGCGCTGGTCGCGCCGATCGTATACCTGGCGCTGCGTCTGCGGCGCCGCCCGGACGACACGAAATCGTTGGCTGCGCTCGGCCTGTTGCTCGCGGCGCTGATCGCGACGAAGCAGCATTATTTTCTCGCGCTCTACGTCCCGATCGCGGCGATGCTGGCGGCGCGCACGCCGCTCTGCTGGTCGACCGCGCTTCGCTGGCCGGCCTGGCTGACGATTCCGTCCCTGCTCGCGTTCGCCGCGACCGAACCGATGCTGCGCGATGCGCCGGGAGGCAGCGGCGTCTGCCGGGGCGGATCTCTGCTGGCCGCAGCGAGTTCGCTCGGGCCGGCCCACCTCGCCGGCTTCTTCGTGCGGGGTCTGCGCAATACGATCGACGGCTCGTTCTTCTTGGGTTCGGGGCTCGATTCGTTTTGGCTCGCTTATACGGCGTACCGCAACACGCGACTGGTCTTGGGAAGCCCCGCGTTCTCGTGGGCAGTGACCGAGCTGATCGCGATATTGACCGGCATCGTCTGCGCGTTGTTCGTCGCGCGCGTGATACGGGCGGCGGCGCGCCTGGTGGCCGTCGGACGCAGGCGCTCCTGGCGCACTGCCGCGCGAGTCGCTACCTCGAACGTCCTGGTAAACGCCTACCTCTGCTATCTTGCGATCCTGTGCGGTTTCGAGATGACGGTCGGGGGCTACATTCCGATCCAGGGGCGCTATTTTCTGCCGTTCGCCCCCGCGGTCTGGTTGATCGCCGTAACGATCGCTCCCCGTGCGCTGCCGCGGCGCTTGGGTCGCGCGTTCGCCCGAGTGCTCTTGGCGCTGATCCTCGGCTTCGACGTGGCTGCGAGCGCGTTTACGTTCCCCTCCCTTCACGACCGGTTTTACGTCGCGTCCCGGCCGGTCCCGCCGGCGGCGGAATTGCTTGCCAATGTCTCGGCTGCCCCGCTTGACGGGCGCTGGGAGGTGCGCGGTGCCGCAGTCGACCTGCGCGACGCGACCCCCGTCCTGCGGGTCGTCGTGCGCTTGGACGATCGCGTCGAGCTTACGACGAGAAGTATGCCACGGCCCGACATCCTGTGCGACATGGAGCAGACGCTGTTGCAATCCGGCTTCGAGACCAGCGTCCCGGCGTCGCAACTTCGTGCGGGCCGTCACACCTTGGCCGTGCTCGTTCGGACGCCGTGGTCGGCGCGGCTGATCGATAGCGGCGCCCGCAGCACGTTTGTGGTTCAACCAAGTATTCCGGCAGGCCGATAGACCGGGTGATGGAGTTCCGAGGCGCTCACCTCAGGTACGTCGACGGGTTGCGTGCAATCGCCGTCCTGGCCGTCATCCTCTATCACGCGCTCTGTGTGGCGGCCTGGGCGCCGCCGCTCGTCGGCACGGCGCCGCAGATGGACCCGGTCTGGTGGTTCGCCAAGCTCGCTTCGAAGGGCGCGCACGGCGTCGATCTGTTCTTTGTGATCTCCGGTCTTTGCCTCTCCTATCCGGCTCTCGCGCGCATCCGCGCAGGACGAGAGAGCCGCTTCGATTGTCGCGACTTCGTCGCCAAGCGCATGGTGCGCATTCTACCGCCATACTACATCGCGACCGGCATCGTGATCGCGGCCGTACTGCTGACGACGCACTTCGGTTCCCCGGTGCCGCGCGCCGTGGGAACGGACTTTTCGCCGTTCTCCATTTTCAAGCAGCTGTTGTTCTTCGATCGCGCCGCCCTGTTCGTGAACGATTCTTTCTGGACGCTGTCGGTCGAATTTCGCTGGTACTTGGTCTTTCCGATCCTGCTGTTGCTCTACGTGCGATCGCCCCGGGCGTTTCTGGCGCTGCTGGCGGCCTGCGTCGTCGCTTACAACTGCACGCGCCTACGCGCGATCGATATCGGCACGCTGCCCGCATTCATGCTCGGCATCGTGGCGGCCGATCTGCAGATCGTCGGGCCTCGCTTTGCGAGGTTTGCCTTGCCGGCCACGGTCGTGGCGTTCTGGTGGGCGCTCCTGCTCGAACCGTTCTCGTCGGTCCCGTCGAGCTTTGGACTGGCCGACGTGGCCGGCAACTACACGCAGACCAACGTCGGGTGGCAGCTGGCCGCATTTGCGTTCGTCGTTGCCAGCGGCCGGACCGCGTGGCTGCGCAGGCTGCTGGAGATTCCGATGCTTTGCGGCATCGGGGTGGCGTGCTACGGGATCTACCTCGTACATCAGCCGATCATCGGCGCTTGGGCCGAACTCGCCGGCGCGCATTTCGATCCGGCGCTCGGTTTTGCGGCGTCCGTGGTCTTCGCCCTTGCGGGCGGCCTGCTGTTTTCATACCTGGCGGACCGGCCTTTCGCCGGCGGCCCCGCGCGCCGCGTCCTTGTGCGCGCCTTGAGCAAGCCGCTCGCCAGCGCGTTTGCGTTCCTCGGAATTGCAGGCCGCATCGACCTAACCTCGAGTCCAGGCCCGAAGCCGGTCGAATTCTTGCCGTCCGGAGACGCCTTGCGCCCCGGGCTTGCAATGGAACTTCGCGGCTCCCACCCGGGGAGCGCATGAAACCCGGCAGCCCCAAGCTGCCCGCGGCCGCGTCGAGCGTACTTTTCTGGGGCGTCCTGATCGCGCTGCTGACGTTGCTCGGCCTGCACATCGCGCAGCCCGGCCGGGACGGCCCGATCACGAACCCGACGGACTTTCGAGCCTTCTATTGCTCCGGCCGCTCCGTCCTCGCGCACGCCGACCCGTACCGGGTCGAACCGCTGCGCAGCTGCGAAGCGGCGAGCTTGACCGCGGCGCGACTGCGCTGGGTCCGCGGCATGGTCGTGCCGACGCCACAGCCTCCCTACACCCTGGCGCTGTTCTCGCTGTGCGGTCTTCTGCCGTTTCTGACGGCCTCGGCGCTTTGGTTTGCGCTGCTCGTCGCGGCCTGGCTGCGCACGGTCATGCTCTTACGTGATTTGACGGGGCTGCGGATCCTGTGGCCGGCGCTGGCGACGCTGGTACTGGGTCTGGTCGCATCGTCGGCCTTCGGAAAGATGATGCCGTTGACGATGTGGCTGTTCGTCGAGGCGGCTGCGGCGCTGCGGAACGGTCACGAGCGGCGAGCCGTCTGGCTCGTGACCTTCGCCACGCTCGAGCCGCAGATCGGGGCTCCGGTCTGGCTAGCGCTCTTTGCGCTGCGCCCGGGTGCGCGCCGGGGGTTGGCGCTCGGAGCCGTGAGTCTGCTTGCCGTTTCGCTGCTCGCGCTCGGCCCGCAGGCCTGCCTCGAGTGGCTGACGCAGGTGCTGCCGGCGCAATCGATGTCCGAACTGCGCGATCCGGAGCAATACAGCCTGACGAGTTTCCTCGTGCTCGCGGGAACGGCGCCGGCCGCCGCGCACGCCCTTGGGGTGGGCGACTACGGCCTGATGCTCGCGCTTGGGATCTGGGCGGCCGGGCGGCTCGAGTCGCGCTGGCGCGACCCAGCCGTGATCGCGCTGATCCCACCGGCCTTCGTGGTCCTGGGCGGAATGTACCTACACGAAAACCAGCTCGCCGCGGCGATCCCAATCGGCTTGCTGGCGCTGGGGCGAACGCAGCGCGCCCAATTCGTGTTGGCCTTGCTGCTGCTGGCGATACCTTGGTTCAGTTTTGCCGGCAACATCTTCCCGCAAGCCGGCAAGGCCTACTCGCGCACCCATTCGACGGCGACCCTGCCCGCCGTTCGCCCCAGCGACCTGGCCGAGGTCAGTTGGTCCCGCTACGTCGACGCGTTTGCCCCCGAGGGGCAATCGGTTGCGATCGCGGCGCTGGTGAAACTCCCGCAGTGGCTCGGCGTCGCCTTGGTCGTCCTGCCGTTGCTCGGCCTAGCGGCCGCGCGCCCGAGACCGGCGGGCGCCCTCGCTGCGGCGCCCTCGTGACGCCGGTCATTCGCGGCAGAGCGATCGACGCTGGGCGGCCCCTCGATGCCGATAACCAAGACGTGGCATCCCTGTTGACCGCCGAAGCGCCGGGCATTTCAAAGCCGGGCGCTACTCGGCTACGCCGTCTCGGTCACATCGACGGGCTGCGCGCGCTGGCGGCGCTCGGAGTCCTGATCTGCCACGCGTTTTGGTACTCGGATCTCGGGCGCTATGGCTCGAGCACGCCGCTCGGCCGCTTCCTGATGATGGGAGCGCACGGCGTCGACTTGTTCTTCGTGGTGTCGGGATTTTGTCTGGCCTACCCCTACCTCGCGCGCGTGCGGGCCGGGTCACCGTACGCTTTCGACCTGGTTCCCTATATGGCGCGCCGGCTGGTCCGGATCTTGCCGCCGTATTATGCGGCGATCGTCGTGCTGGCCGTGACCTTCACGTTGCTGCACTTGCACTCGGCCGGGCTGACGGCCCTCGCTCTCGTGCAACAGGTGCTCTTTCTCGATCGCGACCAGAGCTACTTGACGTCCCCGTTCTGGACCCTCTCCATCGAGTTCCGCTGGTACGTCGCGTTTCCGCTGCTGCTCGCGCTCTTCGTGCGGCTGCCGCGGGTCTTTGCGCTCTTGGGCGCCGGCGCATACGTGTTGTTCTACACCACGCGGCTGGACGCCGTCGACGTCGGCACGCTGCCGGCGTTCATGCTCGGGATTTGGGCCGCCGACTTGGAGATTACTCGCAGCCCGCTGCGCCGCTACGCGCCGGCCGTATTCATCCCATGCGCCGTCGCGGCGTTTGCGATGATGAGCGGCCAACAGTACTTTGCCGTTCAACCGGTCGGCGTCGTGGCCTCGTTTGCGCTCGTCGTAGCGGCAGGCTGGATGCCTTGGCTGCGGCGCGCGCTTAGTGCGCCGCCGCTGGTCGGCCTCGGCATCGCGTCGTACAGCATCTACCTGTTTCACGAGCCCGTGATCGCCTACTGCGAAGGGCTGCACCACGCGCCGCTCTGGCTCGGCGCCTCGGCAGCACTCGCCTTGTCGCTCGTATTCTTCCTGCTGGGCGAACGCCCGTTCCTGAGCGGGCCGTTGCGCGACCGGCTGATCGGTTGGCTCGAGCGCGGCTTGTCGGCCGGCCTCGGGTTCTTGATCCCGGCGCCGTACGTGCGCGCGCGGGCCGATCGCGACGCGCAGGTTGCGCCTTCCGCGACCTCCGAGAGCGCTCCGCCGCGCCCGCTGCTCGGCGCCGCCACGCCGGCGAGCCCGTGATGCAAAACCGCACGCCGGCCTAGGTCAGAGCGACGCGAAGCTCGCTTTCCAAGCGCGCGAACTGCTCCTCGTAGATGTCGTAACCCTTGACGGTCGTGGCTGCCATGCCGACGTTCCAGGTATCGCGCTCGCCGTCGACGCGCACGTACAGGCGCGCCGGCAAGAGATAGAACGAGATGCACAGGCCGGTCAGCAGCACGAACGCGCCCAGGCCGACGAACGGGATGCCGGGATCGTGGCGGTACTGGATGCCGCTGTACAGGACGTAGCGGCCGGCCGTCACGCGATACCCGCCGCCGAGATCCAGGCTGCGCCCGAGCGGCACGAGCGCGCTGCCGATGTTTTGGTCGCCGTCGAAGACGGACAGCACGACACCGGGATCGTTCGGGCGCGGATCGGGCGCGATCGTGTTGCCGGGTCCGATCGTTCCCACGAAGCGCGCGTACTGTACGGCGCGCTCGGTGTCGCCGAGCGCGAAGCCCTCGCCCTCCCGCAGCGGCGCACCCGGAGCGCCCGCCACCGGCGCTCCGTCTTTGGTGATAGTGAAGGGAATCGCGAACCCGTAACTCGCCTGATAGTAGAGCGTGCCGTCGACGTCGAGCGGGTCGTTGACGCGTATCTGGTGCGTCTGCGGGCGGCCGTTCATGCCCGTTACCGTGAGGTCGGAAACGTAGTCGATCGGCTGGTAGACGATGCCGCTGCGCGTCTGGATCGGTTCGATCGTGAACCGGAAACGGTTCAGCCGGAAGGTCGCGCCACTCTGCGGAATCGTCACGCTCGAACCCGTTAGGATCGTGGTCTGGCCGCTGTACCCGAACGCCCAATATAGCGTCGTGCCGACGGCGATGATGACGAAGCCGGCGTGAGCCACGAGCACGCCGCGCCGCGCCCAGTCGTACTTGTCCGCGAACGTCCACTCGACCCCAGCGAGGTCGCGCTTGCGCACGAGCCAGCCGCCCTCGCTAAAGAAGCGCTCGACCCGCGCGCGCACGCTCGCCTCGTCGCCGCGAACCGTGAACTGCGCGGCCAGCGGCATCGCGTCGATCTTGACACCGCGCAGCGGCGGCAGACGGGTCGGGATCACGCGCCAAAACGTCGCCAGCGTCATGCAGCACAGAATGAAGCCCACGATCCCGATGTAGGCCGGCGAGTGATAGATGTTGTCGAGGTGCAGCCGTAGGACCAGCCGCGCCAGCGGCGGCGAATAGTTGCGCAGGTAAAAGTCGGCGTCCTTGCCTTGATCGACGATCACGCCGATCAACGTCATGAAGCCCCAGACGCCGAGCAGGGACATGCCGAACCAAAAATTCGAAAGGCGCCAGAGGGTCTCTCTGACGCTTGTTTCGAGCACCGCGCGCAGCGTTTGCGTTTGCGGTTGCGCCGCCGCCGCCATTAGTGTCCCCAGCGTCCCACTTATGCGTTCGTCTCGCGGTGCCACGACTTCTCGAGCACGAGGATGATCCAGATGCTCGCTTCGTACAGCACGTACATGGGCGTGGCGATCAGCATCATCGTGATCGGTGAAGCGTCCGGCGCCGCGAGGCCGCCGAAGAGCAGGATGCCCATGCCCGCATAGCGGCGGTATTTGCGCAGCAGCGGCACGTTCACGAGCCCGATGCGGGCCAGCGCCACCATGACCATCGGCGTTTGAAAGACGAGTGCGAAGGCCAGGAACGTCAAGAGGATCAGGTTGATCGTCGATTCGACGCCGAACGTTTCCTCGGCGACCGCGTTCGTGATGCCGAGCAACGCCGTCAACACGCGCGAGATGATGAAGAAGTGGCAGAAGGCGATGCCGACCGCCGCCAGCAGCAGCGAGGGCGCGGTATAGGCGTAGACGATCCGGCGCGTGCGCGGGTGAAAGGCCGGAACGATGAACATCCAGAGCTGGTACACGAGCACCGGCAAACCGAGCACGATCGCGCCGTAGATCGAGAACTTGAACTCGGTGAAGATCACGTCGGTCGGCGAGAAGGCGTGCAGCTGGACCGCTTTGCCGAGGTACTCGTTCTTGAGCCACGTGATCGCGAACTGCGCGGGCCAAAAAAGGAACACGGCCAGTATGCCGACCGTGCTCAAGGAGACGACCAGACGGTTACGGAGCTCCCGCAGGTGCTCCGTAAACGGCATCTCTTTCTGGTCCCAGAGCGGAACGTCGCGTTCGACTTCCGTGGGACGCTCGGCCAGCACGGGGCTCGGCGGCCGCGCTTAGTTCGGCGGCGCCGCGGGTTCCGTGGGCGTCGCCGGAGCGCCGACCACGATCCCGTTGACCGTCGCCGCTTGAGTCTCTACCGTCGCCTTGGCCGCATTGGCCTCTGCTAAGGCCCGCGCCTCGGCGCGCGTCCGCTCGGCCGCGACGTCCGCCTCGGCTTGGCCGATCATGAACTCTTTCTTGGCTTGACCGATGCCGCGGGCAAGCTTCGGCACGCGATCTGCTCCGAAGAGCAGGACGGCCGCGCCCACGAGGATCGCGATCTCCATTGGGTTTCCGAACATACTTGCGTACCTTTCCTCGAGCTACGAGGATTATCTTACCGCGCCCGGGCGGCGCTGTCTCGCTCGAGGGCGTCCGCTAGGGCGACCAGCTCGGCTCGAGCCGGCGCGGTGCCGAGCGGCGCGAGCGAGGCCTTGGCCCGCTCGACGTAACCCGCGATCGTTTCGCGCGTGCGTGCAAAACCGCCCGCCTCGCCGATTGCGGCGATCAGCCGGGGGCCGGCTTCGCTGCCATCGGCGCTCGCGTAGCAGCGCGCCAAGGCCCCGCGCAGGCCGGCGCCGGCGCTTTCGAGCGCCAAAACCACCGGGGCCGTCATCTTGCGCTCGAGCAGGTCGTGGCCGACGGGCTTGCCCAGTTCGGCTTGGCTGGCGGTCAGGTCCAGCAGGTCGTCGAGCATCTGGAACGCGATGCCATACGCGAGCCCAAAATCGCGCAGCGCCCGAACGCGCAGCGGCGAGCCGCCCGACATGATCGCGCCGCATTCCGCCGAGGCTGCGAACAGCGCGGCCGTCTTCTTGATCGCGATCTCGACGTAGTCGGAAAACGGCAGGTCGAGGTTTGCGGTTGCGCGGTGCTGCAGCACTTCGCCGTCCGTGATGTCGGCCAGGGTCGCAGCCAGAATGTTCGGCACGGGCGCAGCATAGTTCGCGGTGACGTTCTTGAAGATCCAGGCGAAGAGGTAGTCGCCGGCCAGTACGCTCACGCGGTTACCGAAGTCGACCGCGGTCGCGTTGACGCCGCGTCGCGTCTGGGCGCTGTCGACGACGTCGTCGTGTATCAGCGTGCCGACGTGAATCAATTCCATATAAGCCGCGAGCGGCAAGTGGTCGCGCGCGTCGGCCCCGTTCGACTCCGCGGCGAGCAGGGTGAAGCGCGGCCGGAGCCGCTTTCCGCCGGCCGCGAGCATCCGCCGTACGGCTTCGGTGATCAGCGCGTTGTCGGTCGAAAACGAGGTCCGGAAAAAAGACTCGACCAGTTCGTAGAGGTCGCGATCCGATTGCGCTCCGGCCTGCAGCGGGTTCATGCGGTTCCCACGTGAACGGCGATCGCGCCGCCCGCCAGCCGCACGAAGCGTGAATCGCGAAAGCCCGCGCGGCTGAAGCGCTCGGCGAGATCGCCCGCACCCGGATAGTTCGTCAGCGAGTTCGGAAGATAACGATACGCGGTCTTGGATCCGCCGACGAGCCCGCCGACCAGCGGCACCATGCCGTAGAAGTAAGCGTCGAACGCGCGCTTGAACAGCGGGTTCGGGGCCTTGGACACGTCGAGGTTGACGAAACGCGCGCCGGGGCGCAGCACCCTGCGCGCCTCGCGCAGCACGGCCAGGATGTCGACGACGTTGCGCATCGAGAAGCCCATGGTCGCGCCGTCGAACGAGGCGTCGTCGAACGGCAACGCCATGACGTCGCCCTCTACGAAGCGCACGTCTGCCGCGCCGGCCTCACGCGGCGCACGCCGCCGGGCGCCCGCCAGCATCGGTTCGCAGAAGTCGATGCCGGTCACGCGCAAGCTCGGATCGGAGCGTACGAGGTGAAATGCAAGGTCGCCCGTACCGCAGCACAAGTCGAGCACCGAGCCGCCCGCCGGCGCAGCCAGTTCGCGTACTGCGCGCCGCCGCCAGCGTTCGTCGACGCCGGCCGTCAAGATCCGATTGGTCGCGTCGTAACGAGGCGCAATCGACGCGAACATCTCGCGCACGTGGGCCGACTTATTCATCGCGCTAGCGGTTTCGTTTGATATGGGGGGGAGCCCGCTTTTGATCTGGGGGGAGCCCCCCAAACCCACGCCGCGGACTCCTGCGGCTCTCCATTCCAGCCGCCCTCGCGCGGGGCGGGGCTTGCTGCGGGCGGGCGGGGTGGGATGGGGCGGGGGAGGGGTGAGATGAGTGTGGCGGTGGTGGGGCAGGGGGCGTTGCTGGGGGCGCTGGCGGGGGCTCGGGAGGTGGAGGTTTCGGCGTACGTGCTCGATCGGCGCGAGCCGGTGGTGAAGGCGCTGGAGGCCGCGGCGCAGCGCGGGGCTCGGGTCCGGGTGAGGCTCGAGGGGAAGCCGTATTCGGACCATGACGGTGCGATGGCGAAGCAAAATCGCGCGCTGGCGGCCGAGTTGCGGGGCTGCGGCGCGGTGGTAACGTTGGCCGGGAGCGGCTCCGAACCCGTCCACATGAAGGCCGCGCTGGTCGACGGGGTGGCATACTTGGACGACCGGAATTTTCCGCCCAGCGGCCGCGATACGGTCGTCGCGACGAGCGATCCCGACGATGTGGCCGTTGTGCGCGCGGCTTTGCAAGGAGTGCCGGGGTCGGACGCACACTTGGCCACCGAGAAGGCCGGGGCGCTTCGGCTCGAGGCGCAAGCGATCGCGCAGGGACGCGGCGACCGCGTCGACGTTGAATCGGAAGGCTTTGGCCTCTCGGTGATCTCGAAGGCGCTGAGGCAGCGAGCGCTGGGCGGGGCCGCGGTGCGTCTGCTGGTCGCCCAACAGGAGTTCGGCCAGGCCCGGACCCAGGAACGGCAGGCGATCGCGCGGCTCGTCGCGGCGGGCGGCTGCGTGCGTGTCGGTCGCTCCAACGAGAAGCTCTGCGTTGCGGGCGACGTCGGCTGGGTCGGTTCCGCGAACGCCACCTACGCCGCGCCGATGCTCGACTGGGGAATGCAGACGCGAGCCGCTCCGGTACTCGACGCGCTGCAGGCCGCTTTCGATCGAAATTGGGCCGCTGCGGTTCCGGCGGCGACGAGCTAAGCGCTGCTAACCGAAGAGCGCGGCCGCGTTATGGCTGGTACGGGCCACGACGTCCTCGACCGTGGTGCCGAGCGTGTCCGCCAGCGCTGCGGCGGTCGCCGCGATGAAGGCCGGTTCGTTGCGCCGGCCGCGATACGGAACCGGCGCGAGGTACGGGCAGTCGGTCTCCAAGATGATGTGGTCGAGGCCGACCAAGGCGACGGCGTCGCGGACTGACCCAGCGCTCTTGAAGGTGAGGACGCCGCCGATTCCCAGGTACAACCCGAAATCACGCACCAGCGTGCGCGCTTGCTCGGGGCCGTCGGTAAAGCAGTGAACGACCCCGCGCATGCCGCCCGCGCCCTCGGCTCGCAAGATGGTAACGAAGTCGTCGAAGGCGTCGCGCTGATGAAAGACGGCCGGCATGCCGCGTTCGAGCGCGTACCGCAGCTGCATGGTTAGCACCACCTGCTGATGCTCGTGCGGGCTGTGATCGTAGTAGTAGTCCAGACCCATCTCGCCGATCGCGGCCGGCCGCTTGGCTTGGCTTTCGGCCAGCAGCGCGTCGAGGGCCGCCGCCAAATCGGCGGGCGCGTCCTTAGCTTCGTGCGGGTGCACGCCGATAGCGTAATCAAGGCCGTAGCGGACGGCGGTCTCGCGCGCCGCTCGGCTGGTCGCGAGGTCCGTGCCGATCGTCAGGATGCGGTCGACGCCGGCAGCTCGGGCCCGCTCGAGCATGGCTTCGCGGTCAGACTCGAAAGCGGGATCGTGAATGTGCGCGTGAGAGTCGAACATACGAGTGGGATGGTAGCATGATCACGACCTCGGAAGCGCCGAGGACCGGTAATTTCGTCGTCCGCATCGCGCTCGTCGCGTCGCTGTTCGTGCATGCCTTCGTGTTGCTCGTCGCGCTGTTGGCGACGGCACAGTTCGCGCACGCCGTGCCGCGCCCGGCCGCAACGCCGCCGCAACCCGACGAGATCGTGACGATCTCGTCGGCTCCGCGCAGCGGCCGGCGCCCGACACCGGAGGACCGCCGGCTCGCCTTCGTCCGTTGGCCGCCGCAGGTGCAGAACCACGCCCGCCCGCGCGTTTCGGATGCCGCCATCGCGATCTTCCGGCGAGCCGCGGCCAGGTTCGCACAGCCCGACAGCCCGCTCACCATAAGCCCCGACCCGGCGCAAGCGCCGCAGCGTTATCGTATCCAGCTGCAGGGCGTGCTCGGGCACCTCCGCCACGGCGAGGGCATCTACTACCCGATCAAGGGCTGGCGTTCGGGAGATCTCGACTATTACTACGTGGCCTACCAGTTCACGTATCCGGACGGAACGCTCGAATCGGGCAACGTGCCTTGGCCGATCCACTTCGAGCCCGGCGCCGACCCGTTCATTTCGGCCGACGCGACCGTCCTACGGCATACGCCGATGCCCGGGCCGCCGCCCGGCTTCGTGCCGCCGGGAGACCTCGGCAAAGCGCTGCGCGCGTATTTTCCGAACCTGCACTTCGAGGACGACGCGCCCTAGCGCCACGAGCGACCTAGGCCGGCGCGTCGATGCGCGGGAACAGGCCTTCCGCGCTCGGTTTGGTTTGGGTGCCGGGTTCGAGGCCGCCCCAGACGAGTTCGGTTGCCCACGCGCCGTGCGGTTCGCCTTCCAAACCGAGTTGCGCCCAGATGCCGCGCGCCGTGGCCGGCATGAACGGTGCGATCGCGTGGGCCAGCCAGCGCAGCCCCTCGCATAGTTCGTAGAGCAGCGCGTCGAGAGCTGGTTCGTCGCCGCGCTTGTGCAGTTCCCACGGTTTCTTTTCGTCGATCGTGCGGTTGAGGGCGGTCACGAGTTCCCAGATGCTCTCGAGCGCGTCGCGAAAGCCGAGTTCGTCGATCTGCGCACCGATGCGCCGGCCGAGTGTCTCGAAGCGCGTTCCGAGCGCGGACGGCGAACGCGCCGGCACGCGACCGTCCCGGTAGCGCGTAAGCATCGCGAGCGACCGTTTCACGAGGTTGCCCAAATCGTTGCCCAAATCGCCGTTGCGGCGTAAACGAACCTTCTCCTCGCCGAACGAGAAATCGCTGCCGAACGGCGCCTCGCGCAAGAGGAAATAGCGGATCGAATCGGCGCCGAAGCGGTCGGCGATTTCGAAAGGGTCGATCACGTTGCCCAAGCTCTTGGACATCTTCTGACCCTCGATCGTGATCCAGCCGTGTGCGAACACGCGCTGCGGCGCGGGCAGGCCGAGCGACCATAGCACCGCCGGCCAGATGATCGTGTGGAAGCGTGCGATTTCCTTGCCGACCAGTTGCACGTTGGCCGGCCAAAAAGTCCGGAAAAGCGCGCCGTCGTCGCCATAGTCGAGCGCGGTGATGTAGTTGAGCAACGCGTCGAGCCAGACGTACATAACGCCGCCGCCCGGCAGCGGGACGCCCCAATCCAAGTTGACGCGCGAGATGCACAAGTCTTCGAGCCCGCCCTCGAGCGTGGCGAGCATTTCGTTATAGGCCCGCTCCGGCCGCAGCCAACCGGGCCGTTCGCGATAGTGCGCCAGTAACCGGTCGCGGTATTTCGAGAGCGCGAAGAACCAGTTGTCTTCCGAGAGCCATTGCACTTCGCGGCCGCACTCGGGGTTCGGGCAGCGGCCGTCGACCAGCTTCGATTCGAGCCAAAACGTTTCGTCGTTGGTGCAATACCAGCCGGCGTACTTGCCGAGGTACACGTCCCCGCTCTGCTTGAGGCGTTCGAAGACCTCGACGCACTGGCGGGCATGGCGCGGCTCGGTCGTGCGGATGAAGTCGTCGTAGCGGACCTCGTAGCGCGCGCAGATCGCTTGCCACTTGGTGACGAGCGAATCCGTCCAGGCTTGCGGGCTCATCCCGGCCTGCGCCGCCGCGGCCGCGACCTTCTGGCCGTGCTCGTCCGTCCCGGTTAGCAGGAAGGCGGATCCGTTGGCGCGATGGTAGCGCGCGAGCACGTCGGCCGCGACGCTCGTGTAGACGTGTCCGATGTGCGGTGAGCCGCTGATATAATAGATCGGCGTCGTAACGTAGAAGGCGCGGTCGGACATGGCCTGCGCCTTTCGGCCTCGCGGCCACCGCGTCCCGGCGTCAGCGCGCGCTCGCATAGCGGACACGAGGCGCGTTGCCGAAAGCTAATTCATATGCCGCGCAGCGCAGTAGGCCGCGTTCGAATCGCGTGGGCGACCGCCGCGCTGCTGGGCGTTGCCGCGGTCCTCGCCGCGGCGCTTGCCGGGCCGGCCGCCCTGCGCCGGGGCGAGGTAAGCCCATTTACCAATCCGGCCGATTTTCGCGCCTTCTACTGCGCCGGCAAGACCTTCGTCGCGCGCCACGACCCGTATCGCGTCGAACCACTGCGCGCGTGCGAGCGGGCGGCGGTCGCAGAGATGGGCCTGGTCACGTACGCCGCGCTGGTCACGCCGGCGCCGCTGCCGCCCTATGCACTGGTGCTGTTCGGCTGTCTTGCCGGGGTCGCGTTTCCCGCCGCGGTCTGCGGCTGGTTTGGCCTGCTGTGCGTTGCGACGTTCGCGACGATCGTGGCGTTGCGCCGGATGACGAACGTTTCAGCCGCGGCGATCGCGCTGTTGTGCACCGCCTGCGCCATCGACGCGGTGTTGCTCGGACAACTTGTCCCGCTGATCGTGTTTCTGATCGTCTGCTGCGCCGCGGCGTTACGGGCCGGCTACGTATGGCCATGCGCTGCGGCCGCCGCGCTGGCAGCGATCGAGCCGCACCTCGCACTACCCGTTTGTCTCTCGCTGTTTGCGTTCAGGCGCGACCTGCGGCTACCGCTCGCGGCGTTAGGCGGCGCCGTCCTTTGCGCGCCGGCAGCGGTCGGCGGCATGCGCCTGTATTGGGAATATTTTTCGCGCGAACTCCCGTTGCACGCGCTGAGCGAAACCCATGCGCTCCAAGTCCAAACGAGCCTGACGACCGCGCTGGCCGTCTTCGCGCACCTCGACGATCACGGCGCCGTGGTCGCCGGCGAGATCGACTATGCGGCGATGCTCGGCTTGGGTCTCGCCGTGGCCGCGCTCGCGGCGCGACGGCTGCAAGACGAACGGTTCCTCGTGTTCGTGCCGCCCGCGTTCGTCGCGTTCGGCGGCGTCTTCGCGCACATCTACGGACTCTACGTCGTCGTGCCGGCGGCCATGCTGCTGGCCGCGCGGGCCGGCGGCCGCACGGCGATCGTCTGCTGGTGCGCCCTGGCGGGGATCGCGCTCTCGACGATCCTCGACGCCTTCACCGGCGGCTTCGCGCGATCTGGTGACCCGGGTCTGGCCGCCGCGCTCGAGGCCGCCGGCGGCGCCGAGCGGTTCGCTTCCGAAGTGTCGCGCGTTTGGCAAACGGCGCGCATGCCGGCGGATGCCGCCGGGATCCTCGCAACGACGCTCGTGAAGCTGCCTGGCCTCATCGGCGCACTCGCGTTCGTGGTTACGGCGACGGTGCTGGCCCTGCGCCGCCCCTCCGCCACGCCGCGTTGAGCGTGATCGCGACCATCAAGCCGAGCCCGGCCCAAGTCGGCAGGTGGCGCGCGAAGTACAAGCGCGAGTCCTCGCCTTGGGTCGCGCTGACGAACGTCTGCCAACTCGTCTCGGCGAGGTCGTGATCGCCCGCGGGGACGGCCGCGAGTGCCGCCGCGGCGTCGACGCGCGGCCCGGTAAACTCGGCTGCGTACGCCTTGACGACGGCGCCGAGGGTCAGCATCGCCGCGAGCGTGAGCCCGGCGGCGAGCGGCTTTGCGCGCCAGACCAGCACCGCGAGCGCCAGCGTCACGATCGCAACCAGGCCGAGCACGAGACCGAGTGAGTTCTCGGAGAGATCTTCCCAGGGCAGCGCCACCAGGGTCAGCGCGATTCCGAGCGCGGCGCGTTGCGCGGGCAGACGAACCGACAGCACGATGATCGCGGGAATCGCGATTGCAACTTGAGTGAGGTGCACGAACGGGCCGCCCAAGAGCGCGAACGCCGGCGGCAGGAGGACCAGCAGCTCGGGCGACTCGAGCGAGCGGGAAAGGCGTTTGCCGGCCGCGATCCCGAGCACGCACAAGAGCGCGTACGACAGGTTGCCGAACAGCGTCGCGACGCTCGCCGGCGCGCCGCTGCGAAAGAGCAACGTCGTCAAGCTGTACTGCCGTCCGGATGAGATTTCGGAGTGCGCGTGGGCGGGAAGCACCGCAAGTGCATATTCGAGGTTGGCTTGCGGCCCGATCGCGAGCAGCGAGACGACGGCGAGTGCCGCGGCTCCGAGTGCGAGCGGCAAGCGCGTCTTCGGGAACGCATACGCAAGGGCCAAGCAAGCCGGCAAGGCGATGTGCGGCTCGATCGAAGCCAACAGCGCGTAGGCGCTCGCGCGCGGCGCATTCCCGCGCGAGATGGCGACGGCGCTCGCGCAGAGCGCCAGCAACGCGAACGGCACGATCTGCCCGTTCAAGAGCGAGATCCAGCCGTCGGACAGCATCAGCGCGACGAAGATGCCGGCCAGCGGCACGGCGGCCAGTTTGCGCACCAGCAGTGCCGTCTCGGAGAGCGCTGCCAACAGGAGGAGTACGAACAGCGCGCTGACCGTCGCAAACGGCAGAAGCGACAGCAGTGCGAACGGCACGAGCGCAAAACCGGGCAGCGGTGCGGGCAAAGCGAGCCGCGCGTACGGTGCGAGCCCCATGGCCCGCGTTTCGCGTACCTCGCACGAGCGCAGCGGTTCGGTGAGATACGGATCCTGACGTAGCGCCACGACCTTTCCCGCACAGTAGAAGGCGCGCAGATCTTCGGGATCGGCCAGCACCCGTACGCCGCTCGCGAGATAGGCCAGCACGGCGGCCAGCGCCCCGGCCGCGACGATCGCCGTGAGAATTCGGGCCGGCGTCATTGGGCGGCACCGCGGCGGCGCTGGACGGCGCGGCGATACAGCTCGTCGCGCGACCCGAACCCGCGCCGGGCGAGATCGCGTGCGACTTCGGGCAGGCCTAGACCGGCGGCGAGCGCGCGATCGATTTCGCGGTCCACATCCTCGGCGCTCGGCTCGGGCGGCGCCGAAGGACCCGCGCCGGCCAGCACCAGCACGATCTCGCCGCGTGGCGGGGAGGGGAGCGCTGCGAGTACCTCGGCGGCCGTGCCGCCGATCTGCTGTTCGTGCAGCTTCGTCAGCTCGCGGGCCAGGAAGACGCGCGCGTGCGGGGCGATGTCTTCGAGCGTCCGCAGGGTCGCGCCGATGCGATTGGGCGTCTCGTACCAAAGCGACGTCCGGCCGCGTTCGAGCGCGGCGCGCAGGGCGCGCTCGCGCTCGCTCTTGGTTCGCGGCACGAAGCCTTCGAAGGAGAACGAGGTCAGGTCGAAGCCCGAGAGGACGGCCGCGCAAACGAACGCGGTCGGTCCGGGCAGGACGCTTATGCCGACGCCCGCCGCACGCGCGGCGCGCACCAGGTCGCGACCCGGATCGGAAATCGCCGGCGTCCCGGCGTCGCTGAGCAAGGCCACCGATTCGAGCCGCGCGCGCTCGACGATGCCGGCCGTCACGGCGCCGGCATTTTGCTCGCGATAGCTCCAGATCGGTTTTCCAGGCAAGGCCAGTGCCGCCAGCAGCCGGCGCGCGACGCGCGTATCTTCGGCGACCAGCAGGTCGCACTCGCGCAGCACGTCGAGTGCGCGCAGCGTTATGTCCCGCAAATTCCCAAGCGGCGTCGGAACCAGGATCAAGCCCACCCGCCGCTCTTCGCTAAAGGTACGCTCGGAGCCGCCGGCCGAAGGCTTGACGATGAACGAGCCCGGCCAGAACGGCGCCAGCAGCTACGTCCGCGAAGTCGAACTGCGGGGACACATTCTCGACTCCGGCGTCTTCGGGCGCGTGCTCGAACTGATCATGGACCACGAGCACGCCCGTTATACGATCGACAATTTCTCGGTCGGGAAAACGGCGACCGAACAGTCGACGGCGCGATTGCGCATCGAGGCCGAAACGGCGGACGCACTCGAGGATCTGCTCGACAAATTGCGCGACATCGGCGCATTCGTTGCGGACGATACCGACGCGATCACCGAGCCGGCGCCGCGCGATGGCATTCTGCCCGACGACTTCTACGCCACGACCAACCTCGAAACCGAGGTCCGGGTCGAGGGACGCTGGCTGCCGGTCGCGTTGCCCGAGATGGATTGCGCGATCTCGCTCGAGGGCGATGGGGCGCGCACGGTTGCGCCCTCCGACGTACGCGCGGGCGAGCCGATCGTCGTCGGCCATAGCGGCGTGCGCGTGCAAGCGCTGCAGCGGCCGCGGCGCAAGCAAGTATTCGAGTTCATGTCGAGCGCGGTTTCGAGCGAGAAACCGAAGGAGTCGCTGGTCGCCGAGATCGCGCGCGAACTGGGCGCGACGCTGGCGGCGGGAAAACGCGTCCTGCTGGTGGGGGGGCCGGCGATCGTGCACACCGGAGCCGGAAAATATCTCGAGCGGCTGATCGCGCAGGGACACGTCAACGCGCTGTTCGCCGGAAACGCTCTCGCCGTGCACGACATCGAAGCACAATTCTTCGGCACCTCGCTCGGGGTCGATCTCGACGACGCCTTCCCAGTCGAGGAGGGTCACGTTCACCATCTGCGCACCGTCAATCGCATTCGGGCGGCCGGCGGTATCGGGCCGGCGATCGAGCAGGGGACGTTGCGCGGCGGCATCATGTACGAGGCTTACAAGAAGCGGATACCCGTCGTGCTGGCCGGATCGATTCGCGATGACGGTCCCCTGCCCGACGTCATTACGGACGTTGTCGAGGCGCAGCGTGCGATGCGCGTCCACGTCCCCGAGATCGGAATGGCGCTGATGGTCTGCACGCTGCTGCACTCCATCGCCGTCGGGAACCTGCTGCCGGCGAGTTGCAAGGTGATTTGCGTCGACATCAACCCGGCCAGCGTGACGAAGCTGACCGACCGCGGCTCGACCCAGTCGCTGGGGCTCGTGATGGACGCAGCTTCGTTCCTGCGCGAACTCTGGGAAGCGCTGGCCGGTTTGAAAGCGGCCGCTCAGCCGGGCAAGTAGCGGCGCGCGCCGAGATACCGTCCGCGGAAGTAGGACGAGTCGAAGCTTTCGATGTGCACGTCCTTGCCGATCGAGTTGAGGAACTGTCCGGCGCCGAGGTAGATGCCGACGTGCGACGGTCCGTACTGGTAGGTTTGAAAGAACACGAGGTCGCCGGGCAGCGGGTCGCCGGCGATTGGCCGGCCGCGGTAGAACTGCTGGTCGGCCGTGCGCGGAATCTTGACGCCGACGCTAGCGAAAGCGAACTGCGTGAAGCCCGAACAGTCGAAGCCGCTGGGGCTCGTGCCGCCCAGACGATAGGGCGCCCCGATGTAGGCCAGCGCGTTGCGCAGCAGCGCGTCGGCACCGTGCAGGAGCGGCGGCTTTGCTGCGGCCGGCGGGAGCGGTCCCTTGGGGGCCCGCGGTGCCGGCGTTGGAGGGGGTGCGTTCATGTCGATGACCACAACGCCTTGTTGGGTCGTGCTCGTGGCCGTGCCGGCCTGCGCGCTCCCAGCCGGCCAGAATGCGGCGAGCGCCGCACAGCACATGAGCGGGGCGATCGTGCGGATCATGGCGACGTCTTTTCCACGCCAGGCGCGCAGCTCTTGCAACGTTGTGAGGCCATCACTTCATTTCTGTCAGCATTTCGAGGCCGGCAAAGCCGTCGCAAATTCGCCGGCCCGGTAAAAGGGAACGCCCGCACGCGCTGAGCGTGCGGGCGCTTCCGGTTGCCCTTCCCGGATCGAGTGCGGGCGTTACTTCGTAACGATCGTCGGCGTCACGACGAACACGACGTCGGTCTCCGTCTTCTGGTAGGACGTCGAGCGGAACAGTTGTCCGAGGATCGGGATGTCGCCCAGCAGCGGGAACTTCTGGACGTTCTTCTGCTCCTGGCGAAGCAGCAGACCGCCCATGACGATCGATTCACCATTCTGGGTGATGACGTCCGTCGAGAGCTTGCTCACTTTCAACGCCGGGATCGTGAAGCCGTTGATCTGGATGCCGTCTGCGAAGTCGAGATCCGAGACCTCGGGTTGGATCTTGGCTTCGACGCTGCCGTTGCCGAGGATCGTCGGCGTGACGTCGAGTTTGACGCCGAATTCCTTGTAGTTGATCGACACCGTCCCCAGGCCGTTGGAGATCGGGATCGGGATCTCGCCGCCGACGAGGAAGGTGGCTTCCATCCCCGGCTGGGTCACGAGGTTGGGCGAAGAGAGCACCTTGGCGTGGCCTTGTTCGAGCAACAGGTTGAGCGTGGGCGCGAACAGGCTGACCCGGGACAACGAGCCGATCGAGAACGGGTTGTTGCCGCCGGTACCGGTGGCGACCGTGAACGCCGGCGAACCGCTGGTGGTGAAGGGAGCGGTCGGGAACGCTTGGTTGGCCGTAGCGGCCACGGAGCCGGGCTGGGCCGATCCGAGCGCTAAGCCGAGGTCCGACTGGGCCGTCCGGTCGACCTCGAGGACGTACACTTTCACGTCGACTTGGCTCGTCTGGTCGAGCCCGAGCCGGTCGATGACCTTGCCGTCGGCGGCCAGATACGGGCCGGCCAGGCCGTTGACCTTATCCAGGACCAACTGCGCTTCCGATTGGTCGCGCACGGTGCCGCTGACCACGACGTTGCCCTTGGCGTCGGCGTCGACGCGCAGCCCGTGGCCGCCCGGGATGGCCTCGATTTCGTCCTGCAGGTTGCCCAGCGGCTTGGCAATCGAGACGGCGTTGATGATCACGCCGTTGCCGCCGCCGTTGCTGAATTTGATCCCCTTGAAGCGGTCGATGACCTCGTTGATCCGATTAAAGGCCGCGACGTCGGCGACGGTGCCGCGGACGATCAAGTTGACGTTGAACGCCACGACCTGGACCGTCGGCTCGTTGATGGCCGCGCGGAGCACCTTGGCGATGTCGTCGAAGCTCTGTTCGGTGACGGTCACCTCGTAGGTAACCCGTGTGCCGCCCATCCAGACGAAGATCGTCGTGTGGCCCGGGGCTTTGCCGTTGACCACGATTTGCGAGGTCCCGATCGGGACGACCCCGGCGATCCGCCCGTCTCCGACCGCGACCCGGTTCAGGCCCGGGGAGCTCAGAATGATCGAGTGGCCCGTCTGAAGCGAAATGATTTGAATTGAATCGGCGCCGGCGGGGACCGTCCCGGACACCAGTGCGAACGAAGCCAGGGCGCTCGCAAGAGACGTTCGCGTGCGTAGATCGATCACGAGATACTCCGTTACTCTGTAGGCTAAGGTCCGAGACCGGAACGCTCGAAACCATTTGTAAATGGGTTATCGGCGTTAACGCGTCAACACCGCGTCCTCGGCCCGTAAATCTTTTTTCGGAAGAGTTGCGCTCGGCAAACACACCCGCTAGAGTGCTGAATCGGAGGCCCCATCGTGAATCGGTACCTATCCGCAACCGCCCTCGCCCTCGCCGTCGCTATGACGTCGTCGACGGCGGCGTTTGCGGCCCACCAGACCGCCCTCGCACAGGCCGCAGCCCAGCTCGGGTACGCCTACAGTTATCTCGGGCCCGAGGATGCCGTGGCGCTGACGAAGCCCGGTGTGACCGTAGTCATAAGACCCGGCGAACGCCTATTTGACGTCAACGATCGGACCGAAGCTATGGATGGGAGCGCACCGCAGTTCTCCCATAGCGACATCTTCATCTCGGACTCGTTACTAGCTCGGCTGAAACAGATCTCAGCCAAGTACCCATCGCAGCCGAGTGGGGGCGCACGGGCGATCGTCATCCAGAATGGATCGGCCGTCGCGAATGTCAGCGGTGCGATCACCGGTTTAGCCCTATCCCAAGTACCCGGAAAGTTAGACATCGCCGTCTCGGGCAAGGCCCCCGCGAACCTGCCGATATCGCTCACGCTTTACGCCACGTTCACGACCGAAATCCCCGACGTTGTGGTAAGCCGCAACGAAGTTGTCAGCGATGCGGACGGTAGCTTCAAAACGGAGATCCCACCCTCATCCGCTTACTACCACGGCGCGATCCTCACTGTAGTCGCTTCATCGGTCTCGGGGGTCGCCTCGGCGAAATCCAAGATCGTGCTGAAAGCTCCGAACCTTACCACGGTCGTACCGAACGACCAGGAGCCGAAAGGCATCCGCTAACTCCACCAAACCGCTGTTGAACCAACTCACTCACTCACTCACTCACCCACCCACCCACTCTCACCCACTAAGGAGATCCCGTGCTCAAGAACATCACCGCCATGCTGCTCGACGAAGAAGGCCAAGGCCTTGTCGAGTACGCCCTGATCATCGCTCTCGTTTCGATCGTCGCGATCGCCGCTCTGTCGGTCCTCGGCAAGAAGGCTTCCAACACGCTCAGCAACGCCGCGTCCGACCTCAGCTAAGAGGCTCGGAGCGCACACGGTGCCGGCACGGTGCCGGCATCGTGTGCGCCCTTTTTTTTTCTCCGATTTTCTTTCCGAAACGGAACCGCAAAGGCCGGCCCACCATGAACGAGACCAACTCATTCTTGGCCGACGACAGCGGCCAGGGACTCGTCGAATACGCCCTGATCCTCGGGCTCATGGCGATCGTTGTAATCGTGTCTCTGCGCGTCTTCGGAGCCAAGAACAATAACAGCCTCTCGAATTCTGCAAATCAGATACCGGGTTAGACCCGAACTGCCGATACCGATGATATATGGACATGACCCTTGCGATCTGGCTCGTGCTCGGCGCCTGCGCCATCGCGGTTGCGACCGACCTGCGGTCTCGCCGCATACCTAACTGGCTGACGGCGGCCCTCGCCGTCGCGGCCCTGGGGTTGCATGCTGCGGGCGGCCTGGCCGCCGTCGGGATCGCCCTCGCAATCCTCGTGGGTGTCATGTTTCTGGGGCTGATCGCATTTTCGTTCGGTTGGCTCGGCGGGGGCGACGTCAAGTTGCTCGCAGCCGGAGCCGCAGCGCTCGGTTTCCCCGACGCCGTTCCGTTCCTCGTGTACACGGCGATCGGCGGCGGCATCTTGGCCGTTGTTTTTGCCGTCGTTACCGGCCGCGTCGGCAGCGTAATGACCAACGTCGGACTCATGTTGCGGCCGTTTGCGTACAAGGGTACGCAAGCCGTCGCTCCCACCAGCGGGATCATGCTACCCTATGCCGTCGCGATCGCGTTTGGTGCGATCGCAGTCGCGCTTTCTCATAACGCTCTTCCCTTCTTGAGGCTGCCACTGTGAACACTCGCCGCATCACCCTCATCATCGCCGTCGTGCTCGCCGTGGGCACCGGAATCTTGACCCTGCGCTACTTGAGCAATTTGAACCAGCAAAGCCAGCAGGCAGCGGTCGAGATGAAGACCGTCGTCGTTACCAACGTAGACATTCCGGCTCGAGGCAAGATCACGGCCGAAATGCTGACCGTCGCCAAGCGCGCGGCCGGCGACGTCGAGCCGCAATCGCTCGACGACCCGCGGCAGGCCGAAGGCGACGTTGCGTTGATCTCGATGCCGGCCGGCACCGTGCTTACCGCATCGAACGTCGGCACACCGGCGGCGGTCGGGCTGACGGTTCGGCTGAAGCCGGGCGAGCGCGCGATCAGCATCCCGGTCGACCGGGTCAAGTCCGTGTCGGGCTTGATGCAGCCGGGTGACCGCGTCGACGTGCTGGCCACGGTGAACAAGGGGCCGGGCATCCCGCCTAAGACGTTTACGATCATCCGCGGCGCGCTCGTGCTCGCGCTCAACTCGACCCTCGAGTTGTCGCCGGGCGCGACGGCTGCCGGCGCGACGCCCTCGCCGGATACGAGCGGCGTCGGCACGGTGACGCTCGGCGTTTCGCCCGAACAAGCCGACTTGCTGACGGTCGCCGACCTCAATTCGACGCTGCGCTTGGCGTTGCGCTCGCCGGAAGAGCCCGTGCGCTCGTTGCCCGAGGAGAAGCTGGTCTTCGCCGATCTCGGCAGCCCGGTCCAGGCAGCGGCCGCTCCGGCCCTCAATGTGCCGCCGCCGCTCCAACCGGCCCAGGCGCCTCAGGCGCCGCGCCAGGTGATACCGCTCGGTCCGCTCGTGACCGTCATCGACGGCGATAAAGTCATCTCAGGCAAGTGAGCTGCTCGATCGTCGTCATCATCAACGCCAAGGGTGGCTCCGGCGCGACGACGCTCGCGCTCGAGGCCGCCCGGGCGCTGAAACGCAACGGCGGGCCGGTCGCGCTCGTCGATGCGGACCTAACCGGGCGTCGCACCCTCTCGGTGATGCTCGACGCGGTGCGTCAGTTCGATGCGAACCGGACGCTCGGCGTGTATTCCCTGATCTCGAGCGGCGGCATCACTGCCGTCGAAATGACCGATAGCCTCGACAACGCCTACATGCTGCGTCCCGACGAGGTCGATTCGCTCGTCGACAAGCTGACCCAGCAGCACGACTCCGTAATCGTCGACGCGCCGCAGCCGTTCGCGGCCGCCGTGCGCCCGTTTATCACGCGCGCCTCGCGCTACATCATCGTGCTCGAGCCGAACCTGCTCGGCACCGCCGCCGCCCGAACTCTGATCGGTGATCTGGCCAAGTTCGGGATCCCGCTCTCGCGCATATGGATCACCACGAACCTGCGCGGCGGGCGCTCGGAGATCACGGCCCGCGAACTGGAGAAGGCGCTCGGCGGTACCGTCATCGCCGAAGTTCCGAGCAAGGGCGACCGCAATTATCCCAAGGCCATCGAAGCCCTCGCAAAACGGATCGCGAGCGCGCCACAGGAATCCCCGCTTGGTACGTTGCGTCCGTCCTCCAACATGGCGGCGGGCAGCGTGTCGGGCCCGATTGCCGGCGGGGTCTCCTCAAACGGCGTGCACGCGCATTCCGAACCTGCCCGCAGCGTGCGGCCCGGCGCGGACAAACGCGACCGGCTCAAGATGGAGATTCACGAGCAGGTCACCAAGCGCATCGACGTCGTGGCCGCGAGCCGCGCGCACACCGATGGCCAAAAGATCGCCGAATTGCGCGCCCAGATCAGCGAAGTCACGCAGCAGCTGCTCAACGAGCGACCCGACATCGAGTCGGTCGAAGAGCGCGCCGAGCTGCAGCAGGAGATCATCGACGAACTCCTCGGCTTGGGACCGCTCGAAGACCTGATGCGCGACCCGGCCGTTTCGGAAATCATGGTCAACGGCCCGAACACGATCTACGTGGAGCGCGGCGGCAAGCTCACGTTGAGCGACCGGCGCTTCAACGACGATCGCCATCTGCGCACGATCATCGAGCGGATCATCGCGCCGCTCGGCCGGCGCATCGACGAGTCCTCGCCGATGGTCGACGCGCGTTTGCCGGACGGCTCCCGCGTCAACGCGATCATCGAACCGCTCGCGATCGACGGCGCGACCCTCACGATCCGCCGCTTCGGCACCAAACGCTTGGGCATGGACGATCTGGTCCGCTTCGGCTCGATCATTCCCGAGGCGTGCGGGCTGCTCAAGGCGATGGTCGAGGCGCGGCTCAACGTGATCGTCAGCGGCGGCACGGGCTCGGGCAAGACGACCTTTCTCAACATCCTTTCGAACTACATCCCCAACGGCGAACGCATCGTCACGATCGAAGATGCCGCCGAACTGACGCTCAACCAGGAGCACATCGTGCGCCTGGAGTCGCGTCCGGCCAACATCGAAGGCCGCGGCGCGGTGACCATCCGCGACCTCGTCAAGAACTCGCTGCGTATGCGCCCAGACCGGATCGTCATCGGTGAGTGCCGCTCGGGTGAAGCGCTCGACATGCTTCAAGCGATGAACACCGGTCACGACGGTTCGCTGACCACGCTCCACGCGAACACCCCGCGCGACGCTCTCGCCCGCTTGGAAACGCTCGTGCTGATGGCCGGCTTCGATTTGCCGGTGCGCGCGATTCGCGAGCAGGTAGCGAGCGCCGTCGACGTGGTCGTCCAGATCGAGCGCCTGCGCGACGGTTCGCGCAAGGTTACGAGCATCACCGAGGTCGTCGGCATGGAAGGCGACATCGTGACGATGCAAGAGCTGATCCGGTACCAGCAAAAAGGCGTCGACAAAGACAACAAGGTGCTGGGAGAATTCCAATACACCGGCGTGCAACCGCACTACGCGCCGCGCTTCGAGGAAGCCGGCGTGCACTTCGACGTGCGAGAACTCGCGAAGCTGCAATCGGCAGGTACGCTATGGTAAGCATCGGCTTTTACCCGTACGCGATCGGGGCCTCGGTCTGCGGCATCCTCGCCCTGCTCTTCTACGCTTCGGGAATCCAGGTAACGGCTTTCACCGGCAAGATCGGCACCGGGTTCCGGGGCCGGCTCGACCGCGCGGACATGACGATCAAGCCCGAGGAATTCGCACTGCTGGTCGTCGGCATCTCGGTCATCCTGTGGCTGGCTGTCGTATTGCTGGCCAAGACCGCGACCTTGATTTCGATCTTGCTCCTGCCCGCGTCGCTCGCGGTTGGAATTCTGGGCGGTACCTTCTATTTGAAGTTCCGCGGCGATAAGCGCATCAACGGGTTCGTCCAACAGCTCGAGCTGGTGCTGCGGATGCTCGCCGGCGCAATGCGCGTCGGCCTCGGCTTTCGCCAGGCGATCATCCTGGTAACCGAAGAAGTACCCGATCCCGCCCGGCGCGAATTCATGCGCGTCATCGGGCGCACGAACCTCGGCATTGCGATCGTCGACGCCCTCGACGAGCTGTGCAAGAGCATGCCGACCAGCGAAATGCAAATGTTCGCGAAGGTCGTGCGGGTCCAGCAACAGACCGGCGGCGACTTGGCGAAAGTGCTCGAGAAGCTGGCAGCCACGATTCGCGACCGCCGTCGCGTCATGCGCAAGATGAGCGCGCTGACCGCGCAAGGCCGCTTCGGTGCCGCCATCATCGGCGCGCTGCCGATCCTGGTCGGCGGCTTCGTCATCATGACCCAACCCGAAATGGGCGGCGCGCTGCTGCACACCTTCCCCGGCCACATCGCGCTCGGCATCTTTTTCTGTCTCGAGTGTGCCGCGATCTATTCTCTCGGCCGTATCCTGAGGTTCGACGTCTGATGTATGGCATACCGCTAGTCATTTTCGTCATCGCGGGCGGTTTCTCGATCGCGCTCGGGCTGCTGGTCGTCTCGCTCGTTCCCAGCAGGAGCGAAGTCTCCAAGCGGCTCGAGGAGATCGAGGGTCTCAAATGGGACAGCGGCGCGAGCCGGCGCCAGGCCTTCGACAAGATCTTCAACGAGAGCCAGCGCGGCCGGCTGCAGCAGTCGCTTTTCGAAGCCGGTTGGTACACGGTTTCGCCGGCCCAGATCGGGGCGCGAATCGTCGCCGGCGGCGTCTTCGGCCTGACCCTGGGCATCTGTTTGTGCGCCTACGTCCACTCGCTGGACCTGATCTTCGCGGCGGGCATCGTCCTGTTGACGGTCATCGGGGCGTACTATCCGCTTTCGCAACTGAAGTCGGCGGTCTCGGCGCGCAAGATCGCGATCACCAAGGCGTTGCCGGATCTGCTCGACATGCTCGCTTCGACCGTGCAAGCGGGGCTCGCGTTCAACGCGGCGCTGGCTTCATCGCAGGATACGGCGGTTGGGGCGCTGGGCGAAGAAATCAGAGGCGTGCTGTCGGAGGTGCGCTTGGGCCGTTCGCGCTCGGACGCGCTGAAGTCGATGTCGGCTCGCGTGCGCTTGGAACAGCTTTCGACCGTGGTCACGGCGATCGTGCAGGCGGAGCGCCTCGGCTCCAACCTCGCGAACGTGCTCGAAGAACTGGCCGAAGAAGTGCGCAACCGGCGCATGGTCCGAGCCGAAGAGATCGCGAACCTGATGCCGACGAAGATGGTCATCCCGATGGCGTTGTTCATGTTGCCGGCGCTGTTCGTCATGATTTTCGGCGGCGTCGTCGCCCAGTATCTCTCGCAGCCGCACACCTAAAATGTACTTATGAATCCTTGGTGGATCGACCTGATCGCGACGATCGTCTTTGGCTGCGTGGGATTTCTCAGCATCCAGCTGAGCGCGCGGGTCTGTAAGGACGTCGTCCCCTTCGAAGACGGCCCGAAGCCCGGCCGCCCTCCGGTCACGCTGCTGATCGTCGGCACCGCAATCGTCGGCATGGCGCTGGCGCTGCGCGGCGTTCAAGTTCCGACCCTCGCGATCGTCGCGCTGATCATGGTAGCGCTCGTCGCTTGCTGGTACAGCGACGTGCTGTGCGGGATCGTGCCGGATTATTTCACGCTGATTCCGCTGGGTTTGTGGCTGGTGTTTTCCCTGTTCGAACACAACTACGCGCCGTTCTTGGCGGCCCTGGTCGTTTTCGTTACCTTCTCGCTCTTCGCGCTGCTCTCCAAGGGCCGCGGCATGGGCTGGGGCGACGTGAAACTTGCGACCCTGGGAGCGGCCGTGCTCGGACCACCCACCGCGCTGCTGGCGTTCTCGGGAGCGTGTCTGGTGGCCGTGTTCGTGGCCGCCATTCGCCGGCGCCGTACCGAGCCGATCGCGTTCGCACCGTATCTTGCCGGCGCGATCGCAACCGCGCTGGCCCTGCCCCTCTTTCCCGCATGAGGGAGTTCGTGCTCCGAAACGCCTCGAACGGCAAGGTCTTGGCGACGCGCGTCAATCGAGCGACCAACCCTTGGAGCCGCGGAATCGGGCTCTTGCCGCGCGCCAGCGTGGCTGCGGACGAGGGACTCTGGATCGCACGCTGCAACGCCGTTCACACGGTCGGCATGCGTGCTAAGATCGACCTGTTCTTTTTGGATAAGGAGGACCGCGTGCTGAAGATCGCAAGCGCGGTGAAGCCCAATCGTCTGGCGGTATCTTGCCGCGGCGCGGCGACCGTTGTCGAACTCGGCGCCGCTCCCGAGATCGGCCGAGACGTGCTGGTTGGGGACCGGCTCGCTCTCGAATGACCGCCACGGCGGCTGAAGGCACCGAGCAGCCGCTCGTGGCCGCGGGCGCTACGATCCCAGAGGTCGCCTACCGCACGGCGCTGGCGGCGTTCGCGCTCGCCGTCGTTGCGGCAGCGGCCGTCGCCGCGCCCGACAGCGGCGCGGTGTTTCTCGGCCGATTTTTCGGCGCGGCGATCTTGCGCGCCCACAGCGTGCCGCTGCAGCTGGGTGCGGAGACCTTTACGGCGGCCGGCGCCTATGACGGCGGGATCGGCTGGCTCGGGGCGCTCACGATCTCTCTGCTCGCAGCCGCCGGCCCCGCAGCCCTCGTTTTTGCGACGATGCTGGCAGCGCTTGCGACCTTCGCCTTGGTCGAGCTGCGAGCGCGCCGCGCGGCGGGACGCCCGCTCGGGCTCGCAGCGGCGGCGCTCGCCGGGCTCTGTGCGCTCGGCTCGTTCGGCGTGGCCGGCGGCATCGTGACGGCGGCCTTCGCGGCTGCGCTGGCCTACGTTTTGGAGCGGCCGGGACCGCGGGCCGCGGCACTCGGGACCCTGATCGCGCTCGTCTGGTGCAACGCCGCGCCGCAAGGCCTGCTCGCTCCCGTGATCGGGCTGTGCTCGGTAGCCGGCGTAACGTTCGGCGCCGCGTCGCCCAGCGATCGCCGCTGGGCGCGGCTGGCGCTGGCCGGCACGGTGCTCGCGACGCTCGCCACGCCCGCGCTGCTCGCCTATCCCGCGCTCGCGCTCGAAGGGTTGCGCATCGACCGGGCGCTGGCGGGCGTGGTCTCCATCAACCCGATCGAGGTGGCGCCGCTCGGCTACCGCATCGGCTTTACGCTGGTCGTGCTCGTGGCCTGCGCGCTCGGTATTGCGCGCGGACGCGAAGGCACGATTCCGCTCTTGCTCTTCGGCACGCTGCTCGCGCTCGCGAACGGTGCGTATGTCGTCGTCTTTGGCGTGCTCGTCGCGCCGCTCTTGGCCGCTTCGGCAGCGGCCGCGTTTCCCGCCTTCGCGCGCGGGTCCGCGCGCGCGCCGCGGGCCGATTTCGCTAGCGCCGGTTTTGCGGTCGTGCTGGCGGCGGTCGTGGCCTGGCAAGCCGGCCAGCGCCCGGCACCGCTCAACGGCGGTTTCGCGCTCGCAACCACGTTGGCGGCGGATGGACGAGCGCACCGTCTCTACTGTTGGAACCTCGATTGGTGTGACGCCGTGCTCTCCAGCTCGCCGCGCGTGGCGGTTTTCATGGACGGTCGAGTCGCCGCGTATCCGCCCGACGTGCGCTCGGCCAAAGCCGACATCGTCAGCGTGAAAGCGACCTGGCGCAAGGTGCTGAACGAGCGCCGGGTCGATGCGATGCTGGTAGCCAAGGATCATGCGCTGGCCGGGCTGCTCGCACTGTCGCCGGAGTGGCGCGCGGTCGATGCCGACGATAGCGCCGTGCTGTACGAACGAACGGCGGTCGCGCGGTGAAGTACGCCTGGCTCGTGCTCGGGATCTTCGCGGCGCGCTGCTTCACGACGGCGATCGCTTTTCCGCCCGGTGACGGCGACCTCTGGTGGCAGCGCTGGCTCGGCGCGCAGATCCTGCGCGCCCACGCGGTCCCGCGCACGCTCGGCAGCGAAGCCTTCACCGCGCCGTACGCGCCTTGGGTGCCGCAGGAATGGTTGTTCGGCATCGCTGCGTATTTTGGCCACACGGGCCTGGGTTGGGATCTGTTCGCGGGCGGTTGCGCGGCCGCTGCAATTGCGGCCCTCGCAATCGCCTGCGGGCACGCCGTGCGGCGCGGTGCCTCGCCCGTGGCGGTCGCGTTATGCTCCGTCTTCGCCGGCATCTCGCTGCTCGAATCGTTCGGCGTGCGCGCGCAGGTCGTCGCCTGGCCGCTGCTGGCCCTGTTTCTGCTTCTGATCGACGTCGACGGCCCGTGGTGTTACGCGGCGGTCGCGGTTGCGGCACTGTGGTCGAATTGGCACGCGAGCGCGATGCTGGCGCCGGTGGTGGCGGCGGCCTACGCCGCCGGCTCCGCCCTCGACGAACGCGGCGTCGGAGTGCGCACGCGCCGGCTGGCGCTGGTCGCCGTACTCTGTGCGTTCGGGATTTGCCTCAACCCGTTCGGTTGGGATCTGCCGCGCTACGCACTCAGCCTCTTCAACAATCCGATCAAGTCGTACATCAGCGAGTGGACGGTCACCAACCTCGACGATCTGTCGTTCGCGATCGGTTCGCTGCCACTGCTGTTGCTTGCGATGGTGCTCGGGACGGGCGGCGGTGCGGACGGCGCGACCAGCGATCACCGCTGGCGCGATCTGCTCGTCATCTCGGCGTTCGCCTTCCTGATGCTTTCGGCTGCCCGCAACGTAGCGGTCTTCGCGATCGTCGCGCTGCCGATCGTCGCGCCCGCGTTGACGCGGCGTGTGGCTTGGTTTGCGCCCGCCCCCGCGCGGCCGCCGACCGACGCCGACCGGTTGGCGCGGTACGCGCTGCCGGCCTTCGCGCTGCTCATGGCGATCGTCGTCTCGTGGCGCCTCGCCGGCCAGATCCCGCCGGCGAGCGGGCTTGCCAATGCTCCGCTCGCTGCGCTCGGAAAGGTGCCCGGCGAACACGATATCTTCTGCTCCGATTTCGCCTGGTGTTCGCTTGCGCTCGGCGTTCCGAACGAGCGCGTGTTTTTGGATGGTCGCGCCGACCCCTACCCGCGCGACGTGTGGGAAGATTTCGTTTCGGTGCTGCGGCTCGACCACGACTGGCGGAGCATGCTCGACCGGCGCGGCGTCAACGCGATGGTCGTCAAACGGAACGGTCAGGTCGACCAAGCGCTCGAACTGATCCGCGGCTGGCGCGCCGTTTACACGGACAAAGACTACCGGCTCTGGCTGCGCTCGAGTTCAGCCGGGCGACAGGCGCGACTCGAGCCGGTCGAGCGAGGGATCGCCGGGACGTAGCTCGCGCGCGCGCTCGGCATACTCGCGCGCGAGGCGCGGATGCCCGGCATCGGCATGGAACTCGGCGATGCGTTCGAGCAAACCGCCGTACAGCGCCCGATACATTTCCGCGCGCGGCCTGTACCACTGCTCGGGATATTCGCCCGACAGCAGCTCGCCGCTGTACAGCGCCTCGGCGGCACGATAGTGCGCGAACGCTTCGTGCGACCGGCCCGCTTCGAGTTCCGCATCGCCGTCCGCCACGTGGGCGGTGAAGCGGCGCACGTCGATGACCGCGTTCTCGAGCACGACCGAGATGTCGCCGCTCGAGCTGAAGTAGCGGTCGACGTGCGCGTAGCCGGTGACCGTCGCAATCGCTTTGCGGATGTTGCTCGAGGCGGTGCGCAGGCTCTGAGTGGCCAAGTGCGCGTCGGTCCCCTGCCAGAAGGTCGCGCGCAATTCGGCTCGAGTAGCCGAGCCGCTGGGTTTCAGCAGCAGGTACTTGAAGAGTTGCGCTTCGCGCCGCCGGATCCACTCGATGCGCTGCCCCCCGATCTCGGCTTCGAAGCGCCCGAACATTCGCACCACCAGCAGATCGGGCGAGTTGGCGGATACGGGCCCGGCCTGCGGCGGAAGCTCCAGATCGATTTGCCGCGCGACCCGGTACGGCCGGTAGAGTCCGTCATCGAAGTAGACGAACAGCCCGCGTTCTTCCAGCTCCGCCAGGCGTTCGCGCTCCTCCGCGCTGCCGGTGCCGCGCAGCGCCGTTCGGAAGGCCGCACGATAGCGGTCGCCGGCCGCGCGCAGCTCCTCCTCGACGAACTCGCGAAAGTGGCGTCCGTTGTCGCGGCGCCAGCGATCGTAAGCGCCGGCCAGCGTGCCCCCGTTCTCGACCGCGTCGCGGATCGCCCAGCTCACGACGATCGGCCAGCCGTCGGTCTCGTCACGCAGGCGCGCGACGTCGGCCGGCAGGTAGCCAACGCCCTGCAGTTCGGCCAGGCGCGCGATCTCGTCCGGGTCGAATGCGAGCGTCGGGCCGTCGAGAATCGCGCCCAGACCGCGGGCGAGAAAGCTGCGCGCGTCGAGCGCGCTGCGCGAACGCGCGCAGGCGATCAGGGAAACGCCGGCCGGGGCTTGGGCGGCTAGTTCGCCCAATTCCTCGAGCGTTTCCGCCGTCGCCCCGTCGATGTCGTCGACGGCGATCTCGCACGGCGCCACCGTGGCGAGCGCCGCCAGCAGCGCATCGAAGGACGCCGGCACGTACGGGATGTCGAATGCGCGCGCCAGCCGCTCGCGAAATGCCTCCAGGGTTTCGTCCGCTCGCAACGCCAGGTACGCGATCGCGCTTCGCCGGCCGGCGAGATAGGTCGCGACGGCGGTCGTTTTCCCGGCCCCGACCGCGGCCGCGAGATAACGCAGCGGAAGGTCGGCGTGACGCTCGAGCCAGCCCGAGATGCGCGGTCGAGTCACGAGGGTGGGCGCGAGCCGCGGCAGTGGCGTAGCCACGCGCGGGGCTACCGCAGCGTGATCGGGCGAATGAAGGTTTCTTGTCCGAAGCCCCTTGCGTAGGTCGCCACGACCGAGAGACGGCTGGGTTGAGGTCCGCCTAGCGCGGGCAGTACGACGCTCGTGTCGCTTGCGGTGACGTCGACGCCCTCGAGTTCGTCGCCCGAATCGCCCATGACCGCGACCCGCAGGCCCGCTTCGTAGGCTCCGATGCGCACCACGATCGGCACGCCTTTATGTTGCACCGGCGCGACTGCGATCAGGTTGCGGTCGTCGGCTGGAACGGGCAGGTCGGATGAGGATGCCACCGCGGCATCGGCTGGTTGTGCGGGGGCTGCGGCCG
>Ga0302325_10003683_pt1 | contig 35975 bp, 28 predicted proteins | sample Palsa_T0_2_FD_201948 | JGI IMG/M metagenome (GOLD analysis project Ga0302325, IMG submission 201948) | Peat permafrost microbial communities from Stordalen Mire near Abisko, Sweden - Palsa_T0_2 | ecosystem: Environmental > Terrestrial > Soil > Palsa > Peat permafrost | place: Sweden: Abisko...
GACACCACCAAGCTTTTGTCCGAGCTGCTCTACCTGAGCCTGGAGCGGATCGAAGCGCTCGTCGAGCGAGGCGACGACATCACCGGCGTGGCGACCGGCTACGCCGACATCGACCACAAGCTGTCGGGCTTGCAGCCCTCCACGCTCGTCATCGTCGGCGCCCGGCCGGCCATGGGCAAGACGTCGTTCGCGCTCGGGATGGCCTCGCACGCCGCCCGTCAGCGGCGTGAGCCCGTGCTGTTTTTCTCGCTGGAGATGGGGCATCTCGAGTTGACCCAGCGTTTGTTGTGCTCGGAAGCGTCGGTCGACTCCAGCCGGCTGCGCAACGGCCGCCTTCTCGAGAGTGACTGGCCGCGCATCTCGGAGGCGACGAGCCGCCTCGGAGAGGCGCCGCTCTACATCGACGACAACCCCAACCTGACGATCATGGAGGTGCGGGCCAAGGCCCGGCGACTCAAGAGCAGCAAGGGCTTGGGCCTGATCGTCATCGACTACCTCCAACTGATGACGGGGCGGCACAACGCCGAGAGCCGTCAGGTGGAGATCGCGGAGATGAGTAGAGGTCTCAAGATCCTCGCCCGAGAGCTGGAGGTACCGGTCGTGGCCTTGTCCCAGCTGTCCCGCAACGTCGAGGCCCGGGCCGACAAGCGCCCGATGCTGTCCGACCTGCGTGAATCCGGGTGTCTCACCGCCGATTCGCGCGTCCTGCGGGCTGACACCGGCGCTGAGGTGACCCTCGGCGAGCTGATGGTCAGCGGCGAGCGGGACGTTCCCGTGTGGACCGTCGATGACGATCTCAAGCTGGTGCCGGGGACGATGTCGAAGGTCTTCTCGAGCGGGATCAAGCAGGTCTTCTCTTTGCAGTTGGCCTCAGGTCGGACGGTCAAGGCGAGCGCCAACCATCCGTTCCTGACCGTCGGCGGGTGGCGTCGCCTCGACGAGCTCCAGGTCGGGGGGCGCGTGGCGGTGCCCCGGACCCTGCCGTCGCCGGCGTCGACCCGTTCGTGGCGGCCGCAGGCGGTCATCCTGCTCGCCCACCTGCTCGGCGATTACACCGGGTCGTTGCGCCATCCCCTGCAATGCCGCAGCGCCGACCCCGCAGTGGCCGCCGCCGTCCGCGACGCCGCCCATGCCCTCGGTGCTCCGGCGTCGGTGGCCCGCCAGGGCAACTGGTCAAGCGTGTCCCTCTCGGCCGACCATCCGAGTCGCCCCGACCCGGTCGGCGACTGGTTGACCCGTCTGGGGCTGGCCGGGCTCCGGAGTCGAGAGCTGTTCATCCCCGCCGCCATCGGTCAGCTGCCGCTCGAGCAATTGGCTCTGTTTTTCCGGCATCTGTGGGCCAGCGGCGGCACCATGGGCTGGCGTGGCGGGCGGGTGGACCTCGCCCTTGTGGCGACCAGTCACCGCCTGGCCGAGGATGTCCAACTGCTCCTGACCCGCTTCGGGATCCAGTCACGGGTCTCGGAGGTCGCCGATACCCATCACGGTGCTTGCGGCTGGCAGGTCGTCGTGGAGTCGCCCGGCAGCCAGCGTCGGTTCCTCGACGCCATCGGTGCCTTCGGTGCCCACATCCGCCGTGTCCCTCTGCTGTTGACCAAGCTGCCGTCGATCGCCGAGGGCGTGGGGGAGGTGCTCCCCTTCGAGGTCTGGGATCGCATGCGGCCCCAGGCCCTGGACAAAGGCCGCCGCGATCCCGCGCTGGCGCACACCATCGGGTTCGTGCGCGACCACGCCCTGTCCGGCGCGCCGGGCCGGCGGGAGATGGTCGACGTCGCCACCGCTCTCGACGAGGCCGACATCGCCCGCCTGGCGCGCGGTGACGTGGCGTGGGACAGGATCGTCGCCCTCGAGCCCCTCGGCGAGGAGCCCGTCTACGACGCCACCGTCGCCGGTACCCACAACTTCATCGCCAACGGCATGGCCGTCCACAATTCGCTGGAGCAGGACGCCGATGTGGTGATGTTCATCTACCGCGACGAGGTGTACAACGCCGACAGCAACGACAAAGGGGCGGCGGAGATCATCCTGGCCAAGCATCGCAACGGACCGACCGGCACCACGAAGCTGGTCTTCCAGGAGCGCTTCACCCGGTTTGTCGACGCCGCTCGAGGGACCTGAAGACGCTCAGCCCCAGCTGACAACGACCGGCGTCGACGTGGAGCGGGGCGCCACCACGACGGTGAGCGTGTGCGTCGCCGCATCGAATGACGAGCTGTCACCGGCACCCAGCCCGTGACCGTCGATGCCCACCGGGCCCGGGTGGTCGACCCCGAGAAACTCGACTTCGTACCCGCGCGTGCGGAGCTTGCTGCCGTGCCCGGCCGGCGGGTCGATCTCCACCTGGCCGCCGGCGCCGGTGAGCCCCCGATCCCGGTAGCGCAAGGGGGTGAACGTGTAGTCGCCCTGCTCGTAGCTGTGTCCCTCGCCGCTGTCGGCATAGAGCGTCGAGCTTCCGTTGGCGCCGGGCGCCACCTCGAGGATGAGAGGTCCGGCGTACCCCGGCTCCACGTGCGAGACGGGCTCCTGCTCCGGGATGATCCCGCCGCCCCGCACAAATACCGGCATGGTGTCGAAGTCGCTCGTGATCGTCTGCGTCGACGGACCGTGATACGTCACACCGGTGAAGAGATCCGTCCAACTTCCCGGAGGAAGCCAGACGGGCGTCGCGGCCATATTCCCCGGAGTGGTCACGGGCGCCACGAGAAGGTTGTCGCCGAGCATGTACTCATGGGTTGCCGCGACCGCCGCCGGGTCGTCGGGGTATTCGAGTTGCATGGCCCGGACCATGGCGATGCCGGTGTCGTAGGCCTCGCGACCGGTGGTGTACAGATAGGGGACGAGGGCCTCGCGCAGGCGGAGGAACTTGTCGGCCGCTTCCCGAGCGGGCCCGTCGTACTCCCACGGCAGCCGGTCACCGTTGTCGGAGTGAAGCCGGAGGATGGGCTGGAACGTGCCGAACTGCACCCAGCGCACGTACAGGTCGTCGGCGAGATGCTTGCCGGAGTACCCGCCGATGTCGTCGGTCACGTAGGCCATGTCGATGTTGGCTTCTTGCTGCGTGAACCCCGCTTCGTAGGCCAGCGTGTTCCACGTTGATGGCGCGTCGCCGGTGAAGTGGACCGTGGAGCGATGCTCGGCCCAGGGGCCGCCGACGGGCACGGCGTAGAAGGGGGAGATGCCGTTGGCCTTGGTCAGCGTCGACCCGATCCGGGAGAGCGCGAACCCCCGATAGCCCTCGGCGTCTTCGTCGCTCGCGTAGAGATGGTTGATCCAACTGTCGGCGGTCAGTCCCGGCGTGCTGACCGTGCTCGCGTCGCAGCACCAGTCGAGCCACCACTGCCGGACACCTTGGGCTTGGAACGGCGCGTGAAGGGCGAAGTACGCCTTGGCTTGCGCCGGCTGCCCCCAGTCGAACACGTAGCACGGCGGGCTGCTGCGGTAGAAGGCGCAGTCGCCCGACGAGGTCTTGAGGGTGCCGCCGGCCGCGGCCTGGGTGGCGGCGAAGTGGGGGTCGGTGACGTCGATGCTCGGGTGGATGTTGAGGGTGACGTTGAGGCCCTGGCTGCGGGCCCAGGACAAGAAGGCGGCCGGATGGGGGAAGAGGGTCGTGTTCCAACTCCAGCCGTTCCAGTCGTCGGGCGCCTTCCAGTTGGTATCGACGACCAAGCCGTCGATGGGGACCCCCTCGCTCCGAAACGTGGGGATGATCTTTTGCTCGTAGTCGGCGGTGGAGATCGGGGCGTAGTCGGAGAACCACACGCCAAAGGCCCACTCGGGGAGCATGACGGGCGGGCCGGTCAGCGTCTTGAGATCGCGGAGGCCGGCCTCATAGTCATGCCCGTAGCCGAAGAAGTAGCCGTCCTGGTACGGCCCGAGATGCGCTGGTCGGGGCACGGCCTGGCCGTCGGCTTGGAGGATGGCGGTATCGGAGTCGTCGAGCAGGTACCAGCCGTCGCTGCTCAACAGTCCGTCGTTGAGGGGCATCTTGTCGACAGCCCCGCCCACCTGCGTCGAGTAGTTGTTGAGGCCGAGGAAGGCCAACTCCCGGTACCAGCCCCCGAGGTTGTGGGGCGAGGTCGTCCGCGGCGGGACTCCAACGCCCCAGACGGGATGGGCTGTGGTCGTGGCCCCGTCCACTCCCACGTCGATGGAGAGGTTGACCGGCGTGAACGGGCCGGAGTCGTCGACGTAGTGGAGGGTGAGCTGGCTGGTCTTGATCGTCAAGATGCCGAACTCGTTGGTGACGGTGAACGGTGGTGGCGCGATGTCGCGGTTGATGACATTGAACGTGGGCCGGTCCTCCCACGCACCTCCGAGTGCGTACTCCACCCTGATCAGGCGGGGGGTGATGACCTCGAAGCGGGCGGCGCCGTCGATGACGGCGTGCGCCGCGCTCGACTCCGCCGCTCGGGGGGCGCCGCCGGAGCTGGCACCGGCTGCGGTCGCCGTCAGTGACCCGGCGAGGACGAGCGCGCCCAGCACCGCAGCCCCAACGCGCACGACTCGTAGGCTAGGCGGGATGGAAGAGGTCGGTGGGCCTGCTTGACTTGGTTGATCATGCGCCCCCGGTTGGCACAGCGGGCGGCCCTGGTGGTCGCCCCGCTCCTCGTCGCCTCCCTGGCGTCAGTGGTTGCTGCGTCCGCGCCGCCGGCGGCCGGAGCCGCCGCCGCGCCCCTCCCCGGTCAGGCCGGGCCGACCAGCCCCACGCCGCCCGGCGCCCCGGGCTACTGGATGGCGGCCGGCAACGGCACAGTGTTCACGTACGGCACCAGCCGGTATGAAGGCGGTGCCGCCGGCCTTGATCCGACCCCCGTCGTGGCCATGGCGCGGACACCGACCGGCGCGGGATATTGGCTGGCCGCGGCCGACGGCGCCGTCTTCTCCTTCGGCGACGCCCCCTACGAGGGCGGGGCCAACGACCGGGCGGTGGGCTCCGCCCCGATCGTCGCCATGGCGCCCACGCCGACCGGCCTGGGTTACTGGTTGTTTGCCTCCGATGGCAGCGTGCAAACCAAAGGTGATGCGCTGTACTGGGGATCGCCGCCTCCAACGGCCATCCACGCACCGATCGTCGCGGCCGCGGCCACGCCTGATGGCCAGGGCTACTGGATCGTGGCTGCCAACGGAGCGGTGTACCCCGAGGGGGACGCCGCCGCCATCGGCGATGCCTCCGACGTCAACCTGGGTGCTCCCATTGTTGGCATCGCTGCAACGGCGAGCGGCCGGGGGTATTGGCTGGTGGGTGCCGACGGTGGGGTGTTGACCTACGGCGACGCCGCCTTCCACGGCAGTGTCGGCGGTAAGCCTCTCCAACATCCAATCGTCGGCATCGCGGCAACGCCCTCGGGCGGGGGCTACTGGCTGTTTGGCGCTGATGGGAGCGTCGTCGGCTTCGGAGACGCCCCCGGCCAGGGCCTGACCAATCCACGCCCACTCGTCCTGGGCTCGATCGTGGCGGTGGCCTCGCCGGCCCCCGCCCACGGCACCGGGGTGGCCATCTTCTACTACCCGTGGTACGGCAACCCGCAAAACAACGGCGAGTGGCGACACTGGGATGAGGGCGGTCACTCGCCCCCCGCCGACATCGGCTCCAACTACTACCCGCAGCGGGGTGCCTACTCCAGCACCGACCCCACCGTGCTTGCCGGTCAGATGACGGAGATCGCCAACGCCGGGATCAACGAGATCATCGTGTCATGGTGGGGACAAGGCTCGTTCGAGGACAATGCTCTACCCGGCGTGATTGCCGCGGCGAGGGCGGCCGGCGTGCAGGTCGGCATCCATCTCGAGCCGTATCAGGGGCGCACGGCTCAGTCGGTCATGTCGGACTACGGCTATCTGGCCAAGCTGGGGATCACCGACATCTGGGTCTACATGGCCGACCTGCTGTCGGGCTCGGGGCTGGCCGCCGACAACGCCGCCTTCCCGTCGCTGCGGACGATGGGAGAGAGCGGCCACGTGTCGTTCGTCAAGAGCGGCGGGTTCGCGACGTGGGCCTCGCAGGCCGGTTTCAAAGGCGTCTACCTCTATGACGCCATCAACTATGAGGCGGCCGACTTCCCCGCCTTCTGCGCCGCGGCGCACGCCTACGGACTGATCTGCGCGCCGGTCGCCGCACCGGGCTTCATTGCCGTCCGGGCGACCGGGGCGCATTACGGCCGGGCCAGGGACGGCGGTCTGACCTACGACAGCCGCTGGATGGGCGACATCGGGGCGAGCGCCGACGTGGTCGCCATCACGTCGTACAACGAGTGGCACGAAGGGACCCAGATCGAGCCGGCCATACCCATGTGCCTGAGCTCGACGTTTTGCTACCTCAACTATGAGGGCGACTACGGGTCCTCGCCGTCCTCGGGTGCGGCGTCGGCCGACGCCTACCTGGCCCGGACCTATCACTGGACGAGCGAACTGCGGGCGACCGTCCCCAAGCCCGGTCCCGCACTGCCCTAAAGACCCCCTACATGATCAGGCCGGGGCGGCTGCCAGCGGCTCGTGGAAGACGGCGTCGGGCATGGGCTCCAACTCCACATCGGACTCGAGCAGGTTGGTGGCCGCCCATTGCCACTCCTCGTCGGTGAAGGCCCGCGTCGTGCAGCAGAACTCGACGGTGATGCCGTTGGGATCGCTGGTGTAGATCGACGTGCAAAAGCCGTGGTTGACCTCGACCACGGTCATGCCCTGCTCCTGCCACCGCCGGCGGTGAGCTTCGAGCACCTCGAGCGACGGCGCGTCGAAGGCCACGTGATTGACCCAGCCCGGCAGTCCGATGCTCTCGTTGTGGTCGGTCGGGAAGTCGCGGAGCGACTCCACGTGCAGATCCCAAAAAGCGATCATGCCGCTCTCCCCGCCGTCGTCATCGGTGGCGTAGAAGGCGTGCTTGGCCCAACCACCCTCCGGCGTGGGTCCGGCGACCAGCTTCACCAGGGAGAAGCCCATGGCCTCGGTGTAGAACCGGTGCGTCGCTTCGAGATCCCGGCTGGCGAACGCCACATGATGAAAGGCCATCGGTTGTCCCCCTCGATGTCGTTGGGAGCAGCGTAGGGTGAATCACGTGCTTCTTGCCGACAGCGGCGCCAGCGTGTTCCTCGGTGACAACCTCCTGGCGTACATCGTGCTCGCCCTGGGAGGAGCCCTCCTTGTCGGCAACGGACTCGCTCTCATCCGCCCGCCCCAACACCCGGGCAGCGGCGACCTCCGTCAGGCCCCGATCGTTCGCACGGTGACGATGATGGTGGTCGGCGGCATCGCCGCGGTGTGGTCGCTGGCGAGCTTGCTGAGCAAGTGACGGGCCCCGTCTGCCAACGGGTCTACCGCCAACGGGTCTACCATCAAGGTGACAACCTCGTCATCAGGACCCAATGGGGGGTACCGACCGATGACCGATACAGCCGATGCGGCGACCGCATCTGAGATCGAGGACATCAGCCACGTAGTCATCCGGTTCGCCGGCGACTCGGGCGACGGCATGCAGCTCACCGGCGACCGCTTCACCAGCGTCAGTGCGGCCTTCGGCAACGACCTGGCCACGCTGCCCGACTACCCCGCCGAGATCCGGGCGCCCGCCGGCACGCTCGCCGGAGTGTCGGCCTTCCAGATCCACATCTCCGACCACGACATCCTCACACCGGGGGATCACCCCAACGTCTTGGTGGCGATGAATCCGGCGGCGCTCGTCGCCAACCTGGCCGACCTGCCCAGGGGCGGCACCGTCATCCTCAACGCCGACGCCTTCGACGAGCGGGCGTACGCCAAAGCCGGCCTCGCTCTGGACCCGCGCCAGGACGGCACGCTCGACGGCTACGCCGTCTACGAGGTGCCGATGACGTCGCTCACGTTGAAGGCGTGCGAGCCGACGGGCGCCAAACCGCGCGACGCCGAGCGCTCCAAGAACTTCTTTGCCCTCGGCCTGATCAGTTGGATGTACACGCGCCCGACCGAGTCCACCCTCGCCTGGATCGCCAAGCGCTTCGGCGCCAAACCGATGGTGGCCGAGGCCAACCGCCGGTCGTTCATCGCCGGGTACAACTTCGGTGAGACGACCGAGCTGTTTGACCACGCCTTCGAAGTCCATCCCGCCCCGTTGGCGCCGGGCACCTACACCAACATCAGCGGCAACACGGCATTGGCGTGGGGCATCATCGCCGCCGGTCAATTGGCCAACCTGCCCGTCTTCCTCGGGAGCTATCCGATCACGCCGGCGTCGGACATCCTCCACGAGCTCTCCAAGCACAAGAACTTCGGCGTCAGGACCCTCCAAGCAGAGGACGAGATCGCCGGCGTTGCCGCCGCCCTCGGTGCCGCCTTCGCCGGGCAACTCGCCTTCACGACCACGAGCGGGCCGGGGATCGATCTCAAAGCCGAGACCATCGGGTTGGCCGTCAGCCTGGAGCTGCCCCTCGTCATCATCGACATCCAACGAGGTGGTCCCTCTACGGGCCTCCCGACCAAGACCGAGCAAGCCGATCTGCTTCATGCGATGTACGGACGCCACGGCGAATGCCCGGTGCCGATCGTCGCGGCGCGGACGCCGTCGCACTGTTTCGAAGCCGTCATCGAGGGGGTGAGGATCGCCCTCAAATATCGCACCCCGGTCTTCGTGCTCTCCGATGGGTATCTCGCCAACGGGTCCGAGCCGTGGCGACTCCCCGACGTGGCCGACCTCCCGTCGTTGGCAGTGCCGTTCGCCACCGAGGCCAACCACCTCAATGCCGACGGCACCACCACGTTTTGGCCGTACGAGCGGGACGAGAAGACGCTGGCGCGACCCTGGGCCATCCCTGGCACGCCCGGGCTCGAGCATCGGATCGGTGGCATCGAAAAAGCGGATGGGACCGGCAACATCAGCTACGACCCGGTCAACCATGAGCACATGGTGAAGCTGCGGGCGGCCAAGGTTGCCGGCATCGCCGCGACGATCGGGCCCACCGCCGTCGACGATCCCTACACAGTCGCCGGCGCCGGCGCCGGTCCCGGCGGGCGCACCGCTGGGCGCACGGAGGCCGAGATCCTGGTCTTGGGATGGGGCTCGACCTGGGGCGCCATCACCGCGGCGGCCGGCGTGTTGCGAGGGCGCGGGCGCAAGGTGGCCACCGCCCATCTCGTCCACCTCAACCCGTTCCCCAGCGATCTCGGCGACGTGCTGCGCCGCTATCCCCGGGTGCTCGTCCCCGAGATGAACCTCGGCCAACTCTCACGCCTCGTCCGAGCCGAATTTCTCGTCGACGCCCGCAGCTACGGCAAGGTCCAGGGTCTGCCCTTCACCGCCGCCGAGCTCGAGACCGCCATCAATGCCGCCCTGGACGCGGTGCCCGCGGTGTCCGCGGTGTCCGCGGTGTCCGCGGTGTCCGCGGTGGGAGGTGCCCGATGACCGATACCAGCGTCCCGCTCACCACCAAGAAGGACTGGTGCACCGACCAGGAGGTGAGATGGTGCCCAGGTTGTGGCGACTACTCGATCCTGACCGCGGTCCAGATGCTCCTCCCCGAGCTCGGCGTCCGCCGCGACCACACCGTGTTTGTGAGTGGCATCGGGTGCAGCTCGCGCTTCCCCTATTACATGAACACCTACGGGGTCCACTCCATCCACGGCCGGGCGCCCGCCCTGGCGACGGGTATCGCCGTCGCCCGTCCCGACCTCGACGTGTGGGTCATCACCGGTGACGGCGACGGGCTGTCCATCGGCGGCAACCACCTGATCCACGCCCTGCGCCGCAACGTCAACCTCACGATCTTGTTGTTCAACAACCAGATCTACGGTCTGACGAAGGGTCAGTATTCGCCGACCTCGGAGATCGGCAAGGTCACCAAGTCCACGCCGTTCGGCTCGGTGGACACGCCGTTCAACCCCATCAGCCTGGCGCTTGGGGCGGAGGCGACGTTCGTCGCCCGCACCCACGACCTCGACCGCAAGCACATGATGGAAACCATCCGGCGGGCCCACGATCACCGCGGGGCGGCGTTTGTCGAGATCTATCAAAACTGCAACGTCTTCAATGACGGCGCCTTCGACGCCATTCTCGGCAAGGAGGTGCGGGCCGACAATCTCATCCCGCTCGTCGACGGTCAGCCCATCCGGTTTGGCGAGGACGGTCGTCTCGGAGTCGTCATGCAGCCCGATGGGCGGCTGCGCATCGCCGAGGTGGCAACCGTCGGGGAGGACGCCCTCCTCATCCACGACGAGGCCCGCGAGTCGGCCGGGTTGGCGTTCCAGCTCAGCCATCTGGCCTCGGGCCCGTACGAACCCACACCCGTCGGCGTGTTTCGCGCCGTCGAGCGCCCCACCTACGACGGGATGGTGCAGGGCCAGTTGATCTCCGCCCAAGAGCGACAGGGCCCGGGCGACCTGGCCACGCTCCTGGCGTCGGGGGGCACCTGGGAAGTGGCCTAAGCCCTGTCGCCGTGCCGGCCTTTGCCGGCCATGAAGCTCTGGGCTCCGGCGGCGGCGTCACCGCTACGCAGGCTGACCAGCCCGTGGCGCACTTCGTTGGTGATGGCCTCGGCCTCGCTGAGATCCCACTGCTCCATGGCCGACAGCCGGTCGTGGCGCATGCAGGTCTGAGGCAACGCCGCCAGCTCCTGACCCAGCGCAAGCGCCGTCTGGAGCGCGGTGCCCGGCGCCGTCACCCGGTTGACCAAACCCATGGCGAGTGCCTCGTCGGCGCTCACACCTCGCCCGGTGAGGATCAGGTCCATGGCCCGACTCTCGCCGATCAACCGCGGGAGGCGGATGGTGCCCAGGTCGACGAGCGGCACGCCGAAGCGTCGGCAGTACACGCCGAGGGTGGCGTCGCTCGCCGCCACCCGAAGGTCGCACCACAGCGCCAACTCGAGGCCGCCGGCGACGGCGAACCCCTCGATCGCTGCGATCACCGGTTTGCTCAGCCGCATACGGGTCGGCCCCATCGGGCCTTCGCCGTCTTCGGTGACGCGGTTGCCCGTCCCCTCGGCGACAGCCTTGAGATCGGCGCCGGCGCAGAACATCCCGCCGGCCCCGGTCAGCACCGCCACCGCCGCACTGTCGTCGGCGTCGAACTCGCTGAACGCCTCGATCAAGGCGTCGGCGGTCGGCCGGTTGACGGCGTTGCGCCGCTCGGGGCGGTTGATGGTGACGATCCGGACCGGGCCCTCGCCGGCCACCTCGACCGTCAGGGCGCCGACTGTCTCCGCGTCGGGCATGTCAGAGCTTGCGGGCGACGGTGAGGCCGTCGCTGATCGGCAACATCACCAGCTCCACCCGGCTATCGGCGGCGGCGTGGTCGTTGAACGTGCGCATGGCGAGGACCGACTCGTGAGTGGCGGCCGGGTCGGTAATGGACCCATTCTGCAGAACGTTGTCCACGAGCAGCACCCCGCCCGGACGGATGCGCGGCACCAGCTCATCCCAGTATCCGACGTAGCCCGGCTTGTCGGCGTCGATGAAGGCGAGGTCGAAGGTGGCCTCGCTCGGCAGCGCCCGCAGGGTCTCGATGGCCGGCCCGATGCGAAGCTCGATGCGCCCGTCGACGCCGGCCTCCGCCCAGTACCGGCGGGCGACCGCCGTCCACTCCTCGCTCACATCGCAGCAGAGCAGGTGGCCGTCGGGCGGCATTCCGAGGGCGATGGCGAGCGACGACATTCCGGTGAATGTGCCCACTTCCACGGCGGTCCGCACCCCGAGCAGGCGAGTCAGGATGGTGATGAGAATGGACTGCTCGTCGGCGATCTGCATCACGGAGATCCCGCCGAGCTCGGCGGTCTCGGCGATCAGCCTGGTGCGGATGTCGTCGAGCGGCGTGCTGTGCTCGATCAGATAGTCGTGGATGTCCTCGGAGAGGAGGAAGGACTTCGGGCTCACGACCCGTGACCGTACCCGAGGAGATACGGTCATCCCCGACTGTCATCCTCGACCGTCATCCTCGACCGTCATCTTCGACGGTCATCCCCGACGGTCATCCTCGACCGGGGTCGGACAACTCGAAAGGGAGTCAGCTGATGGGAATGCTCGATGGGCGTGTGGCGATCATCACGGGCGGTGGGCGCGGCATTGGGCGGGAGCACGCCCTGCTGATGGCCAGCGAAGGGGCGCAGATCGTCGTCAATGATCTCGGTGGCGCCATCGACGGAAGCGGGGCCGATACCAGCGCCGCGCAGTCGGTGGTCGACGAGATCGTGGCCGCGGGCGGGCACGCCGTGGCGAGCACCGACAGCGTCACGTCGTTCGACGGGGCGCGCAAGATCGTCGAGCTGGCCGTCGAGGTGTTCGGCGACCTTCACGTCGTCGTCAACAACGCCGGCATCCTGCGCGACCGCATGCTCGTCTCCATGAGCGAGGAGGAGTTCGACGCCGTCGTCGCCGTCCACCTCAAGGGCACCTTCGCCGTCACGCGTTGGGCGGCCGAGCACTGGCGCGAGAAGTCCAAGACGGGCGACATGACCGACCGGGCCATCGTCAACACCTCGTCGGGTGCCGGGCTGCACGGCAACGTCGGGCAGACCAACTATTCAGCCGCCAAGGCCGGCATCGCCGCCATGACGATCGTCAACGCCATGGAGCTCAAGCGTTACGGGGTGCGCGCCAACTGCATCGCCCCGATCGCTCGGACCCGCCTCACCCTCCAGACGCCGGGCATCGGCGAGATGATGGGCAAGGCCGTCTTCGACCCTGAGAACATCTCGCCCGTCGTCGCCTACCTGGCGACGGCCGACTGCCCCTTCACCGGGCAGGTGTTCTCGGTGTACGGCGGTTCGGTTGGCATCTACGCGGGATGGTCGATCGCCGACGAGGTCACCTCGACCGAGCGGTGGTCCGTCGCCGGGCTCGCCCAGGCCATGGACAAGCTGCCGCGCACGGTGCCGGTCAACAGCCAGTTCGCCAAGATGGCAGAGGCGTTGACCTGACCGATGGGGCGGTGGGGTACAGTGTTGGCTGCCAGTCGCGTTGTTCGCGTGTTTCGCGTGTTTCGCGAGCGCCTGGTGGTCGACCTGGCCGGCGCTTCGCCCAACGGTTGACGGGTCGTGCCCCGGGAGTCCCGGTTTGCGGCCACCTCCCCCCCCCGCCAGCGATGCGGTCGACGGCCTTCGCCGTGCCGGGGGAGTCGCCCCGGGATGATCGCGCCCGCCCGTTGTGAAATTGGAGTGTTCCTGTGCCCCCCACCTTCCGTGATCTTGGCGTCCCCGTCGAGATCGTCGACCGGCTGACGCGCCGCGGCATCACCGCGCCGTTCCCCATCCAAGCCGCCACCCTCGTTGACGCCCTCGCCGGCCGCGACGTGTGCGGCCGAGCGCCGACCGGGTCAGGCAAGACCCTGGCCTTCGGCATCCCGCTCGTCATCAAAGCCGCCGCCGGTCGCGCCGCCCCCCGGCGCCCGCGGGCGCTCGTCCTCGTCCCCACCCGCGAGTTGGCCGCCCAGGTCGCTCGCGAGCTCGTCGAGCTAGCCGGCCCCAACGGGCCGCGAGTCGCAACCTTCTACGGCGGCGTGGGCTTCGGTGGCCAACTCTCTGGGTTGCGGAGAGGCGTGGAGATCGCCGTCGCCTGCCCCGGCCGCCTCGGTGACCTCGTCAGCCGTCGCGAGGCCATCCTCACCGACGTCGAGACCGTCGTCCTCGACGAGGCTGACCGCATGGCCGACATGGGCTTCCTACCGGAGGTGCGCAAGCTTCTCGACCAGGTGCGGCCCGACCGGCAGACGCTTCTGTTCTCGGCCACGCTCGACGGCGACGTCGACGTCGTGATCCGCAACTACCAGCGCGACCCGGCCCGCCACGAGCTGTCGGTCGCCGTCGACGCGCCCGTCAACCGGCAGGTCTTCTGGCGGTCGCCCCGACCCGAGCGCCTCCGCCTGACGGCCGACGTGATCGGCGCGGCGTGGCCGGCCATCGTGTTTTGCCGCACGAAGCGCGGCGCCGACCGGGTGGCCAAGCAGCTGGGCGCCGCCGGCGTCAGCGCGTCGGCCCTCCACGGCGACCTCTCCCAGAGCCAGCGGGAGCGGGCGCTGGCATCCTTCGCCGGGGGGCGGGTCCAGGCACTCGTTGCGACCGACATCGCCGCCCGCGGGATCCACGTCGACCAGGTCGCTTCCGTCGTCCACTACGACCTGCCGGCCGACGAGAAGGACTACGTCCACCGTTCCGGCCGTACAGGCCGGGCCGGCTTGGTCGGACTGGTCGTCACGCTCGTCGGCGACGATGAGGTCGGCGGAGTGCGCAAGATGCAGGCCAAGCTCCGTCTGCCGTCGGGGATCCACACGCCGGATGTGCCAGGTTTGGCGTCCGAGCTGCCGGGTTTGGCGCCCCGGCCGCTTCCTGTCTCTGTCCCTGTCTCTGTCCCTGTCTCTGTACCTGGGCCTGTCCCTGTCTCTGTACCTGGGCGGTCGGCGCAGCCGTCGGATCGTCGCCGGTCTGGCGCGGGGTCGGCTGGGGGTCAGGGTCGGCCTGGGTCGGTTGGTGGGGCCGGCGCCGGTGGGTCTGGTGGCGGTGGGGCTGGTGGTCGCGGTGAGAAGTGGGGGGGCACCGGCGGTTCGCGCCGTGCTGGTCCGCCCCGCCGGAGTGGCTCGCGCGGCGCTGGTCGCCCGGCGCCCCACGCCGGCGGTCGCCCGCAGGGCGCCGGCGCCGGCTCGGGCGCCGGCTCGGGCGCTGGCCAGGCCGGCCAGGCTGGCCGGGGTGCGGGCCAGGCCGGCACCCGGTCTGGGCCGCCCGCCCGGTCCGGGCGTCCAGGTCGACCGACCGGCCCGGCCCGTCGCGGCTGACGCGCCGCGCTTCTACTGCGCACTGGCGATAGGGATCAGAACGAGTTGGCGGCTGATTCCTAACGCCAGTGCGCACAAGGTGAGGTGACCGGTAGGCGCCGCGTCCTAGGGTTGGCCCGTCGAGGACAAAGACACGCAGACGGGGGACGCACGCATGGCTGGCATCTGTGATGGGCGGGTAGTGATCGTGACCGGCGCCGGTCGGGGCATCGGCCGGGAGCACGCCCTGCTCTTCGCCCGGGAGGGCGCCAAGGTCGTTGTCAACGATCTTGGCGCCGAACGCGATGGCACGGGCAGCTCGAGCGCACCGGCCGGCGAGGTGGTCGATCTCATTCGGGCCGCCGGCGGCGAGGCCGTCGTCAATGGTGACGACGTCTCCGATTTCGCCGGCGCCGAGCGCTTGGTGGGGACCGCCATCGACGAGTTCGGCCGTCTCGACACTCTCGTCAACAATGCGGGCATCCTGCGCGATCGCATGCTCGTCAACATGAGTGAGGCCGAGTGGGACGCGGTGATCAAGGTCCACCTGAAGGGCACGTTCGGACCGTGCAAGTTCGCGGCCGAGTACTGGCGTGAACGCTCCAAGGCGGGCGAGGACGTCCAGGGCCGGATCGTCAACACCAGCTCGACGTCGGGCATCTTCGGCAACCCGGGCCAGACGAATTACGGGGCGGCCAAGTCGGGGATCGCCAGTTTCTCCGTCATCTTGTCCCGGGAGCTCGGCCGCTACGGGGTGACCGTCAACGCCATTGCGCCGGGTGCCCTGACCCGTATGACCGAGGATCTCAATCCCAACCGCCCGCCGCCCCCGCCGCCCGGCACCTGGAATCCCGCGGGGCCCGAAAACATCTCCCCTCTGGTGGTCTGGCTCGGCAGCGAAGCCTCACGCGACATCACCGGCCGGGTCTTCCTCGTCGCCGGCGGACGGGTCAGCGTCGCCGAGGGATGGCGTCGGGGTCCGACCGTGTCAAAGGACGGGCTGTGGGAGCCGGCCGAGATCGGAGACGCCATCCCCGGCCTCGTGGCCCAGTCGGCTGAGGTGTCGACGATGCGCAGCTGACATAATTAGTTAGCGACGCTAAGCTATTGGCCGTGGCTCACGGTCGGATTTCGACGGCAGCGCGGACGACGTTCGCCTCCCTGTCTGTTCGCAACTTCCGCCTCTTCTTCATCGGCCAACTCATCTCCCAGGTGGGGACGTGGCTGACGACGATCGCCCTGACTCTGCTGGTGCTCCATCTGACGAATAGCGGGGTGGCGATCGGCGGCCTGGTGGCCTGCCAGTTCGGCCCCGTGCTGGTCTTTGGTGCATGGGCCGGTCTCGTCGCTGACCGGTCCGACAAGCGTCGACTCTTGCTGATAACCCAGACCCTGGAGATGCTCCAGTCGTTCACGTTGGCCGTGCTCGCCTTCATGCATCATCCGCCCCTCTTGGCCATCTACCTGACGGCTCTGGCCGGCGGCTTCATGCTGGCGTTCGACAACCCGGCTCGGCGCTCGTTCGTGCCCGAGATGGTGCCGGCTGACAACGTGCAAAACGCTGTGACCCTCAACGCCGCGTTGATGACGAGCTCGCGGATCTTCGGTCCGGCGTTGGCGGGCCTCCTCGTGATCACCGTCGGCTACGCGTGGTGCTTCACCACCGACGCCATCTCCTACTTGGCTGTGCTCGTCGCGCTGTTGCTGATGCGCTCGATCGATCTGGTGAGGCCGGAGGTCACCGCCCGGGCGAAGGGTCAGGTGAGGGCCGGCTTGCAATACGTGCGCAGCGTCCCGGAGCTCTGGGTCCCGCTGGTGATGACCGCGGTGATCGGGACCCTGACGTTCAACTTTGCCGTGGAGATCCCGTTGTTCGTCGAGCACACGCTTCGCGGCAATGACACAGACTTCACGCTGCTCTACTCGGTGCTGAGTATCGGCTCCTTCTCCGCGGCCCTCGTCGCCGCGCACCGTCGAAGCACCGACGTGCGCCACGTCGTGTTCGCCGCCGTCATCTTCGGCGGGGCCATGTTGGTCTTCGCCGCCAGCCCCAATCTGGCGGTCGCCTTCCCGATCGCCGTCGTGGTCGGCTTTACGAGCATTCTCTTCCTGACGGCGTCCACCGCCATCATGCAGCTGCGGGCCTCGCCCGGCATGCGGGGCCGGGTCATAGCCCTGCAGTCGATCGTGCTCGTCGGCTCGACGCCGGTCGGCGGCCCGATCATGGGCTTGGTTTGTGACGACCTCGGAGTCCGGTACGGCTTGGTCATTGGCGGGCTTGCGGCCCTGTCCGCGGCCGGCTGGGGTTACGTCGCGGCGCGTCGCATCGTGGCTCGGACCAAGGCGGCGTCGCTCACCCTCGCCCCGACGGTCTAGACCGATTGGCCCTGGGCGATGCGCTCGAGGACGGCGATCCGGTCGGCGATGGGGGGGTGGGTATCGAAGAGGTGGTGAAACCAGGTCTCGTGGTGCTGCAACGGATCGTCGATGCACATCGACGCGGTGGCGTGGTTGAACTTGACGAAGGGCTTGTCATTTTGTTGGAGCTTGCCGAGAGCTTGGATCAGGCCGGTCGGGTTGCGGGTCAGCTCGACGCTGCTCACATCGGCGAGAGATTCGCGTTGGCGCGAGAGAGCGAGCCGTACCAATGGACCGAAGAGCAGAGCCACCAGGCCGAGGAGTGCGCCGGCGGCGAAGACGACGAGCATGATCTGCGCGCCGTTGCGGCCACGTGTCCGCATGAAGAAGGCACTGCGCCAGACCAGGCTGGCGAGGAGCCCGGCCATCCCGATCATCGTGCTCACGATGAGCAGGAGGCGCACGTCGTAGTTCTTGATGTGGCTCATCTCGTGGCCGATGACGCCCTCGAGCTCCTCGCGGTTCATGATCTGCATCAGCCCGGTCGTGACGGTGATGGACGCGTGCTGCGGGCTGGTGCCGGTGGCGAAGGCGTTGGGCGAGACGTCGTTGATGACGTAGACATCGGGCTTGGGCAGTCCGTCGCCGATCGCCAGCGCCTCCACGACGTCGTGAAGTTGACGGTACTGCACGGGGTCGGCGGGTTTGGCCCCGGACACCGACAGGACGAGTCGGGCCCCGGACCGGAGCGAAAAGACGATCCCGAGGAGGGCGAAGAGCCCGGCGATCACCATTCCGGTCGCAATGTCGCTGCCTTCAGCAGAAGGTGCACCGGGGGCGGCTGGAGACACGGAGCCGGCGATCAATCCGACGAGGGCCCCCACGCCGACCCAGATACCGAAGAAGACAACGATGTACTCGATGGCTCGACGTTTGTTGCGCGCTATCTGCTGGTACATCGGTCAGCTCAGCTGGACTGCGGGCCCTGGAAGGAAACCTTGGGAACCTCGCGGTCGGCCTCGTCGGTCTCGAAGAAGGCGGCGGCGTGGAAGCCGAATGAGGACGCCAACAGGTTGCGCGGGAACGTCTGTAGGGCGATGTTGAAGTCCCGGACGCTGCCGTTGTAGTAGCGCCGAGCGAACTCGAGCTTGTCTTCGGTGGCGGTCAGCTGCTCTTGGAGTTGCGTGAAGCTCTCGACGGCGCGGAGCTGGGGGTAGTTCTCCGCCACAGCGAAGAGCGAGCGCAGGGTGCCGGTGAGAGCGTTTTCTGCCGGGGCGACCTTGGCGGGGTCGCCGCTGGCGCCCGCGCTCACGGCCGCGGCTCGGGCGTTGGTGACCGCCTCGAAGGTGCTGCTCTCGTGGGCGGCGTAGCCTTTGACGGTTTCGATGAGGTTGGGGATCAGGTCGTGCCGTCGCTTCAGCTCGACGTCGATTTGTGACCACGCCTCCTGCGTCCGGTTGCGCTTCTTGACGAGGCCGTTGAATGCGAGCACGAGGCCCAGCACCAAAACCACGACGATGGCGATGACGATGATCAACACGAGCATGAGTTGGGGACTCCCTGGTTGGGTCAGCGAAGACTGCGCTACCAGGGTCCGGAGCAACGCTCCCGGAGGCTGCCCAAGTCGCTAAGCAGGGTCCAACACGGTGACGGGGGTTTGTGCGTCGTGCCAACACGCACCGTACACCCTCGGCTCGTGCGCCGTAGGCACAGAGGCGTGCCGAGATTGTTTCTTCCGGATTGTCCGATTAGAGTCGCCGCCCGGGGGAATGGGAGCAGTCGCGCCGCTCGCCGTCGCGCGACTTCGATCGAAATGTGGTGCAGGCATCACGAACCGAGTGTTGATATGCGTGGCGACAGCAGTGCTGATCCCCTTCCTCTCCGGCGGCCTCCTCGCTCTGACGACGGGGCCGGTCTTGGCCGGGCCATCGCCGTCCCCCTCGACGACCTTCGCCATCCCGCTCAGTCAGCTCGGGCTTGGCACAACCGTCACGCTGGCGGGCATCACGGCCACGCAAACGCTGACTATTCCGGTCCCGTCCGGGCTCACCCCATCGGCCTTGATCGGGACGGCGTCGCTCTCGTTGGGATCCCCCCAGGCGGTGGTCAGTTTCACTTCAGACGGCCAACAGCTATCTGTCCTGCATCTTGACAACGACGTCTCCGAACGGGCCACCAACTTCTCCATTCCGCTGAATCTCGCATCAATTCACAATGGGGCCATTGGCATAACGGTGACGTCCTTTGTCCCATTTCCTGATTCGTACTGCCGCGGACAGTACGTCATTCCTCTCACTACATTGGACAATCTGGTGTTGGCGTATTCAGGTAGCGCCGCCCTCCCGAGGACCGTCGCCGACTTCTTTCCGCCGATTCTCACCCTCCTCCGCGTGTGGTTGCCGCCCGACCCGACCGCGGCCCAAACGCAAGCCGCAACCGATCTGGCGACGGCGGTCGTCGCCCTCGATCCCGACAAAGAGCTCACCGTCGATGTCGGACGACTCGCGGCTGTGGGGCTACCCAATCCGGGGCCATTCACCGTCGACGTCCGCGACGTCATCATCGGTGCGCCTCCGACTGGCGGGGGTGCCGTGGCTCTTCGATTCGGCGACGACGGGGAGCCGTTCCTTGTCTTCAGCGGTGACGGCTCGGACCTCGAAAACGCGACGGCGACCGTCTCGTCGGCGTTGGCCGCGTTGATCCAGACGGCGTCGGCAACGATCGCCGGGCCGTTCGTTCCCGCGGTCATCCCCGCTGCTGAGCAGACGGTCGGACAACTCGGGGCGGGAACCCTCGACGTGAGTGGTGAAGGCCGCCTGGACCTCAACATTCCGTTCAGCCAAGCGGCCTTTGGGGGCATGGTCGATGGCCTCACCCTCCACTTGCGGGGCGAGCACACGCCCGTCCCCGCCGGCAGCGCCGCATCGCTCGCTGTCCTGGTCAACGGCGTGGTAGTGGCCAGCCGCACGCTGGGACCCTCAGGGCGTTTCGACCTGCAGCCGCGGGTACCGGGCGCCGAGCTGCAACGCGACAACCTGCTCACCATCGAGGTGGCCTATACCCCCGTGCAGGGCGTCTGCGCCGCCGGAGCAGCGCCGTTCGACCTGCGGCTCGATCCGAAGTCGACGGTAGCCGCTCATCTCGGACCGTCGTTGCCCCTGGGCTTCACCCGCCTCCCGCAAGCGCTGCTGCCGGGCTTCGATCTGGCCCTCGATCGAAGCGATCCCGTGCAGGTGGCTGCCGCCATCGAGCTGACCTGCCGCGTTGCGGAGCTGTCTGGCCAGCCCCTCGAAGCGCGCGTCGTGTCGCCGGCCTCGGTGGCTCAGTCGCTGCGACCCGCGATCGTCTTCGCTCCCGCCGATGCCCTGCCTGTCGGGCTGCGTCCAACGGTCGATCTGGGCGCGCCGTCGGGCACGGTCGACGTCGATCAGCCCGCCGCAACGGTCAGTGTCGGAACCCTCGCGGCCGCAGCCCAGGTGTTCGTCGATCACGCCCGAACCATCACCTTGGTGTCGTGGAGATCCGATCAGGACCTTCGCTCGTTCGCCAGCCTCTTGCTGCTCCGTGCCCCGACATTGTCCGATTTGTCGAGTGACGTCGTGGTGCTCACGCAGACGATGATGCTTCGTCAAGTCGCTGTCGCCGCCACGCTCAGTCCGGCCGTCCCGGCTGGTACGACTGCGACGCCGCTGCCTTGGTGGGCGTGGCCGACGGTCGCGATCCTGCCCGTGGGGTTGATCGCGCTGACCATCCGGTGGCGCGTACGACGCCGTAGGACGTGATGGCCACGGCCCCGACGTCGATGTCAGAGGCGGGCCGAGAGGACTCCGCTGAGCAGCAGCTGGCGCAACCTTCTCCGGCAGCTGGTGACCCGTCGGCGCGACATGCGGAGCGGTGGGTCGTCGCCTACGTGCGGGGCCACGCCGACCTGCTTACTCATACTGGGCTGGCGCTGGTGTTGATCGGCGTCGCCGAGCGCTACCTGGTCCCGACCTGGATAACCGACTTCCAGACGGGCAGCCCGTACCGGGCGCTGCATGCGGCTCTCGTGTTGGCCGTCCTGGTCGGCATCTGGCGGCAGCTTTCCCGCCCCGATGAGCTCCCCATCCACGACCGGCACGTCGATGCCCTCACCGCGTTGGGTGCGCTCGCCGTCGCGGTCGCCATGACCCGATTGCTCGCTCCCCGGTTCACCGACCTCGCCAGTGCAGCCCGATTTGATCTACTGGCCGGGCCGATCTTCCTGTTCGCTCTGGGCTGTGCCACCTTCGGCACAAGACCGACGTGGCGCCATCGCTACTCGCTGGCGATGGTGTGGCTGACGTGGCCGGTGCCGTACGACATGCTCGCCGGCGGCATCTCGACCAGCAACTTCGGCTGGTGGATGCTCGCCGTCATCCTTGCGGTCGCGGGGGCCGCTCTCCTGGACACGCCGTGGCGTCGCCGCAATATCTGTCTCGTGACCGCACTGGTTGTGGGGTGGGCGGTCGCTTCTCAGCCGACATCGCTTGCCGGACCGATCTCCGTCCTGGCATCGCTCGGCACCTTGGTCCTCACCGCTTGCCTCACACGGAGCCCCCTGCTCCGTCCCCGCGAGCCGCTTGGCGTCGCGCTGCGCCGCCGCGAGCGGCGACCGGTCGTAACCGGGTCCAGATGGACCGTCGTCCTACTGGTTGTCACCGGGGTGGTATTGGTCGTACTCCCCCGCGCCGCCACGCCGCTTGCCATACAGTCCGCTCCGGCGGGCGCCCACTTGGTGTCGGGTCCGCTTAGCTGCCCTACCCTGGCGTCATGGTCATCGGTTGACGTGCAGTTACCGACGCCCAGCCATCGGGTCAGTGACTTTGGCACGCTCCGATGCAGCTTCGTGCGGACCGGGTTGACCCGCCCGGTACGGATGCGCGTCGACCTTACCTCCACCGTCCCCGCGTCGACGCTCCAACAGTTCCCTTGGGAGTCCCAAAATGCGGCGCCAGGCGCCGAGCAACCCACGGTCAGGTCTGTACCCCTTGGCCACGGCATTTCGGCATGGGTTCTCGTCTACCAGGATTCCGTGCACCCCCTCACGACCGTCGTCGTCACCTGGGAGTGGCTCGTCCCGGGCTCGCACGGGCGCGACGCGCGGCGGGTGTCGGTGATCGTCAACGATGACCCGCTCGTCAGCTCACCCTTCCCGCATGAGGCGCCGATACTCGGCCGGACCTTCCTCCGTCGGCTCCAGAGACTGCTGCGCACCAACTTGACCCAAGCCGAGCACTTCGAGGCCCAGGTCAAAAATCGATCGGTTGCCGTAGCCGTCGCCACCGATCTTGTGATGGGCCGGACGTGACGGGCGAGGCACCCGAGGCCGCCCAGGACCGGCCTGCCCCCACCGAGGAAGAGCAAAGGTGGCTCGACGAGGCCGTCAACGGCCTTCGTCGGGAGCGGCCCGACATGTCGTCCTCGGTCGTGCTGACCACCAGGCAGCGCTACGGGCTGATCGTCGTGCTGGTCGTGTTGATCCCGCTCGCCCTTGCCTTTCGCAACGATACGGCCGTTGTCCTGCTTGCCGGGCTCAACGTGGCGTACGCCATCGTCGTCGCCTACCGGGTGTTTTTGGTGACGAGGGTTTTGCGTCCGTCCCCGCCCGAGAGCGGGATGCGGGCGGGCATGCACCACATCACCGACGAAGAAGCTCGCGCCGTCCCCGACGAGGACTTGCCTATCTACACCGTTTTGCTCCCGGCCTACAACGAGCCGGGCATCATGTCGCGTCTTGTCAGCGGGGTGGGGGCCATGGAGTATCCCCGGGACAAGCTCGACGTGCAGCTGCTCCTCGAGGCGGACGACGTCACGACGGTGGCCGCGGCCGAAGCGACGGGCGCGGCCGCCTTTGCGCGCGTCGTGCTGGTGCCCCCAGCCGAGCCTCGGACCAAACCCAAAGCCTGCAACTACGGCCTTCAGCAGGCGCGTGGGGAGCTCACGACCATCTACGACGCCGAGGACCGGCCCGATCCGTTGCAGCTCCGGCGAGCGGTCGTTGCCTTCGGCCGGGTCGGCGAGGACGTGGCCTGCCTCCAGGCTCGACTCAGCTATCACAACGCCGATCAAAACCTGCTGACCAAATGGTTCGCCATCGAGTACGAGACATGGTTTGGCTTCCTCTTGCCCGGGCTCTCGTCGGTCGGTGCTCCTTTGCCGCTGGGCGGAACGTCCAACCACCTGCGCACCGACGTGCTCCGACGCCTTCATGGATGGGACCCGTTCAACGTCACCGAGGATGCCGATCTCGGGATGCGGCTGGCGAGGAGCGGCTACCACTCCGAAGTGCTCGACTCGGTCACCCTGGAGGAGGCCAATAGCGATCCCATCAACTGGGCCCGTCAGCGGTCCCGGTGGAACAAGGGGTATCTCGTCACCGCCCTCGTCCAGCTTCGCCACCCCGTGCGGCTGGCTCGGGAGTTGGGCGCCAAGGCCCTTGTCAGCCTGATCCTGACGGTGCTGGCTACGCCCGTGATGTCGCTGCTCAACCCCGTTGCCTGGTTGCTGAGCCTCGGATGGTGGACCGGGACCATGCCGTTCATCGCCAGCATCTTTCCGGGCTGGCTGGTCTACCTCTCGCTGCTCAACCTGTTTGTCGGCAACTTCGCCAACGTGTACGTCGACGTGGTCGCGCTGCGCCAATTACGTCGGCCCGGGCTCCTGTGGGCCTGTTTGGCCATGCCGCTGTATTGGGTGCTCATGGCCGTCGGGACGGGCAAAGCTTTTGTTCAACTCATCACCGCCCCGTCGTACTGGGAGAAGACCGCCCATGGCCTCGACGCCGCCTGAGGCACCGCCTGAGGCACCGCCGGAGGTACGCCCCGAGACACGCCCCGGGCCGCGTGCCGAGGCGTGCGCCGTCTTCGGCATCGCCCTCATCGCCTACCTCGTCATTGCCCGGTGGGCCATCGTCGACCACAACCTCGTCATGGGCGACGCCATCAGTCGTCTCGGCAACGCGACGTACGCGCTGGACAGTCGGTATGCCCACCTCTCAGCGATCGGATTCGTCTGGGGTCCGATCCCGACGTTGACGATGCTGCCGACCATGGCCGTCGGTCTCGTGCCCCATACGTCATGGTTTGTGCCGAGCGTGAGCTCGTGCGTGTTCATGGCGGCGAGCGTCGCCGTGGTCAACGGCATCGGCCGAGGTTGGGGTCTGACGCGGGCGTGGCGGTTGGCGACCACCCTGTTTTTCGCGACAAATCCGATGATCGTCTTCTACGCCGTCAACGGCATGAGCGAGGCGTACTTCATCCTCTTCCTCCTGCTCGCCGCCAATCGCTTGTCGGCGTGGATCGTCGACGATCGCAGTGGAGACCTGGCCCTGGCCGGTCTCTGGTTGGGGTTTGGGTACCTCGTGCGATATGAAGCGCTCGCTGCAGCCGGGGCGGCCGCGGGCATGGTGGCCCTCGTCGGCGGATGGCACACGTGGATGGAGCACGCCGACGAGCGCGACCTACGCGAGCGCGGCAAGCACGTGAGTGGGCGGGTGGGCTTGGACGTTGCCGTCCTCGTCATGCCGGTGGTCACCGCGGTAGCTGCCTTCGCACTCGTGAGCTGGATTGTCACTGGACAGGCCTTCGCCCAGTTCAGCTCGACCTACGGCAACAGCAGCGTCATCCAGGCGACGGCGCCGGCCGCTACGGGCTTGTCAGCCTTGCGGTTTTCGATAGGTGAGTTGGCGGGAGCGGGACCACTCGCTCTTCCGCTCGTCTGTCTGGCCGCGCTGTGGCTGGACAAAGAGCGTCGGAGTCGGGCTCTGGGTCTGGTCGGCGTCTTTGGTGGCGTGCTCGCCCTGACCGCCCTCCTGCAGGTGACGGGCAAGACCCTGCCCTTCCTGCGCTTTTGGATCGCGGCGATCCCGCTCGAGGTTTTGCTTCTCGGCCTGCTCGCCGCGCAGTGGGCCCAACGACCGCGCCGCGCCCACCGGCTGCAGTCCTTGAGAGCGGTCGCGGCTGTCGGTGGTCTCGTCGCCCTCGTCGCCGCGACGTTCAGCATCACCTGGTCGGCCATGACCAACACGATCTACGGCGTCCAGGAGCATCAGATTGCGACCGTCGTCGAGCCCTGGCGCGATCGATTCGACGAGCGCCAGACGCTCGCCCAGTTCACGGCCGAGCGCCGGTTGGCCGCGTACCTGGACGCCCTACGACTCCCGGCGGGCAGCGTTCTCGTCGACGTGCTGGACGGATTCCCGGTCGTCGCGGCTAGCCGGGACCCGCGGCAGTTTGTCATCCCGTCGGACTTCGACTTCGCCCAGGCGCTGTCCGATCCGGTCCACTACGGGGTCCGTTACCTGCTGACGGTCCCCGACGCGGGGCGGGGTGCGAACGACGCGCTCAACATGGCCTTTCCCGGCGTCTACGACAATGGCCTGCCGGGCTCCAGACTGCTCTTGCAGGTCGACAGCGGCGACCTCTTCCCCGACTGGCGGCTCTACCGGCTCGCCTCCTCGCGGTAGAGCGGCGCGCCGCTCAGGAGAAGTCGTTGCAGACGTCCGTGTCTTGGTACTGGGCGTTGATGTTCCCCGCCGGCCAGCGGTTGCCGTCGAGGGTCCGCTGCCCATCGCCGAGCATGAGCCAGCAGCCGGAGGAGTTGGTGCCCCCGACGTAGTTGCCTTGTCCGTCCACCTTCGGGTTCCAATGCTCGACCACGCTGTCCTGCACGCAGGTGTAGTCATCGGCCGGGTAGAAGCAGGCCGGGACTTGCGGGTTGCTGCTGGCGATCGCCGGGATGGCGTGGAACCCTTCGTTGATCGATGCCGGCGTGAGGTTGGGCCCGGCGACCTGGATCCCGGTGAAGAGCTGCCGCAGGTCGTCGTAGACGCTCGAGATGCAGCCCCAGAACCCGTCTTGACCCGTATTGGGGTCAACCTCGTCGAGCGCCTCCCGGCACAGCTGCTCGGCGGGCGGCGGGCGGTACGCCCAAAAGGTCACCAGCCAGGCGTGGGCCCACACCGACGCGGTCTCCGCCGTGGCGGTGCGGTCCTCGTCGTTGAACTGACCATCGCCGCCGATGATCCACTCGGGGTAGTAGTCGAGCGCGGCGGCTGCTTTGGACAGGTCGTCGTCGGTGCCGCCGGGCCAGATGACGGTTGTCACCTTGGCCTGCTTGAGCGCTGCCATGTCTTCTTCGGGGTAGGTGCTGACCGTTGAGCCTGCTTCCATGGGGACGGTGCCCGTCGCCGCGAACTTGCCCCCGCACGCCTCGACCTGCGACTTCACCAGCGAGCCGTACTTCGTGAGGTTGGGCCAGTCGGGGTCGGTCATGGTGATCAGGCCGAGCACGCGGGGTTTGCCGTTGGCGCCCGCGTTGCCACTGTCGACGACCGGCTGACCCACGACCTTCTGGCATACGTAGTAGGAGAATGTGGCCGCTTGGCGCTCAAGCGTGGGATCGAAGTCCCAGATCTGGTCCGGGTACTGCCGGAAGAAGCTCGCCGGCTTGAGGCCGTACGAGCCAAAGACGAGCACGCCTTTGGACGCCATGTAGTCCTCGTACGAGTCGGCCGATGCCAGATTGGCCCAGCTGGTGACGACAGCGAAGGGGTGATACTTGGCGTAGTTGGCGGCGGCATCCGCTTCCCGGGTCGCCGGCGACTCGACCCCCGTGGTCGCACAATTCCCACCCGAGCACGTGGCGAAGTAGACGACGAAGTCGACGAACCGGTTGTACGTCGCATAGTGGTAGTTGAAGTACTTCTGGAAGCGTTGGTAGTTGCGCAGAACGTCGGAGTCCACGTCCGCGGGGATGGGCTTCGCCAGATCGAAGTACCGACCTTCGTAGTCAAAGTTCTCGTCGGTCCCGTCGCTGGTGCCGAGATCCGCCGTCCCGTCGGCGTAGATCAACACGGTGATCCGATTGGCCGTGACCCCCTGGTAGGTCGAGCCGCCGTTGTTGCCCTGGTAATAGGCCACGCACGGCGGCGACAGCGGGTCGTCCGTCTGGCGCGGCGGATCCCCGACACACGGATACTGGTCTGGCACCGCGCCAGTGCCGACAGGTGGGAGAGGTGGCGGCAAGCTCGGGCCCGCTGAAGGGGGAGCCGGGGTCCCACCGGGCCCGTCCCCGCCGGCGCCGTCCGCTGACAGCGAGGCCGAGGTGCCGAGGGCGAGCGAAGAGAGGTTGCCGAGCGCCTGAGGCGTCGAATGGTCCGCCGAGGGCACCGGCGCAAACTGCTCCGTCTCGGTCGGGTTGGCCTGCCGGAGGTTGAGCGCGCTCGGCAGTACGAACGCCGCCACCGCCATGGCCACAACCGCGGCGAGGAGCGGCGGGTAGCGCCTGGCCGCAGATCGCGGAGCCCCGCGTGGAGATTCGCGAACCACGACACCCAGAGTGCCGCCTAGCTGCGCCCTACGTCATCGTCGGAGGGCACAATATGTGGATCGTTTTCTTAGCGTCCCCGACCATCGGGCGTCCTTACCAGTCGACCCCGGTGGAGACACAGAACTCGTTGTCGTCAGGATCGACCATCGCGACCCAACGCACCGGGCCCATGCTCCGCAACCCCTCGTGGAGGCGTCGGGCCCCCAGAGCCTCCAGCCGGACGACCTCGGCATCGACGTCGTCCTTGACGATGTCGATGTGCGCGCGGTTCTTGCCGTCCTTGGCCTCCGGGACCCGCTGGAGGATGAAGGGCGGGCGGGCCTCGTTGTCGGATACGAGCACGACGATGTCCTCGAGGGAGACCAGCGACCGGTAGCCGAGCGCTGTTCGCCAGAACCGCTCAAGTTGCTGCGGCTCGGCGCAGTCGAGCACCACGTCCATGTTGGACTTGACCATCCGGCCAGCCTCCCACGGGGAGTACCTTGTCGGAGCAAGGAGTAGCCGCATGGTCAAGCGTGACCGACGCAGCGCGTTGTTGGATTCCTACGAGAACGCCGCGGTGATCGTGTCAGGAATAGATGCCGAGGACCTCGGCCACCCGACACCATGCAGCAGGTATGACGTGGCTCGTCTGATCGACCACATCGTCGAAGCGGGCCACCGGGCGGCCGCTGTTGGCCGGGGCCAGACACCCCCACCCGGAGACGATTCCCCGCATGTGGAGTTGTCCGACGGGCCCGGTCAGCTGCGCCAAGCTGCCGAGGACGCCGCGCTGGCATGGGACGACGACTCCAGGTTGTCGTCGAAGTTCACCATGCCGTGGGGTGAGGAGTACACGGGGGCCGTCCTGGTCGACATGTACCTGGCAGAACTGGCCGCCCACGTCTGGGACCTGGCCCGCGCCACCGGACAGATCGACAAGCTGGACCCTCTCATCCCGGTACCGGCGCTGGATGGGGCGCGGACCATGATCAAACCCGAGTACCGCGACATGGTCGCGCCGGGATCTCCGTTCGGACAGGAGGTGCCGGCACCCCCGGGCGCCGACGACTGGGAACGCCTCGCCGCCTTCATGGGACGCGACCCGCGAGCACCGCTGGGCCCGTAGGGGTGCCTGAGACCGCCGCTTGATACGGATTCGGTGGCGAAGAGAAGCGCTGCCGAGGAGTACTTCGCGGCGCTCGAGTTCGAGCTCAATCGCGAGCGTGCCGCTGTGCTCGGCCGATACGGCAGGAAGGTCGAGGCCGCGCTTCGAGCGATCGACGGTCTGTGCCTACAACGTGAGGCGCTTGGTCTTCTGGACCACGCCCGGGAGGGAGAGCGGGTGACGAGAATCGAACTCGCGTTCTCAGCTTGGGAAGCTGATGTTCTGCCTCTGAACTACACCCGCGGGCAACTGGGGGATCGTAGCGAGCGGTAGCGTGCCGGGCACCATGATCCTGTCCGACCGGACCATCCGAGAGCAGATCGCCGCTGGTCGCATCGAGATCGAGCCCCTTGACGACCGCGACATCCAACCCTCGTCGGTCGATCTTCACATTGATCGGTACTTCCGCGTCTTCCGCAACCACACCATGCGGGTCATCGACGTCAAGGTGGACCAGGAGGAGCTGACCGAACTTGTCGAGATGAGCGAGGACAACCCGTTCATCCTCCACCCCGGTGAGTTCGTTCTCGGGTCGACGCTGGAGCGCGTCCGACTACCGGACGATCTTGTTGCCCGGCTTGAGGGCAAGTCCAGCCTCGGCCGGCTCGGCCTGCTGATTCACAGCACGGCGGGCTTCGTTGACGCTGGATGGGACGGTCAACTGACACTGGAATTGTCCAACGTCGCCAACCTTCCGATCACCCTCTACCCCGGCATGAAGATCGGTCAGATCAGCTTCTTGGAGATGACGACCGCGGCCGACCACCCCTACGGGTCCGGCGCCGTCGGGTCCAAGTATCAGCACCAGGTCGGGCCCCGACCGAGTCGGTATTTCGAGAACTTCCGGCCGCGGTAGGTTGGCTGGCCATGGCTCGCACCGATCCTGACGTCGCCAAGAGGGCCGAGTTTCTCAAGCAAGTAGGGCTGTTCGCCGACTGCGGCAAGGCGGAGCTGGCTCTGGTGGCGGGCAAGGCCAAGGAGATCCGCGTGCCTTCGGGCAGCACCATCGTGCAGCAGGGCTCAGCCGGCGATGCCTTCTACGTTTTGGCCGAAGGTTTGGCCTACGTCCATGTCGACGGGCAAAAGGTGGCGTCGATCAGCGCCGGCTCCTTCTTCGGTGAGATGGCCCTCATCGATCATCAGCCCCGGTCGGCCTCTGTGACCGCCGAGCTACCCAGCCGGCTCCTCCAGTTCGGCGAGAAGGACTTCCCGGCGATCCGGGCGATCCCGTCCGTGTCGGAGAAGGTCCTGGCCGCGATGTCGAAGCGCCTCCGGACCGCCAATCAGAGCAACCAGGAGCCCTAGTCCGCCTCGAGGGCAGCGACGGGCTCGGCAGTCGCCGCCCTCGCCGCCTCGCCGGCCTCGATGGCCTCCATCAGGTGCATGGATATGTCGCCGACGATGATGTCGTCCCGACCGTTCTCCTTGACGCCGTCGTCGATCATGACGATGCAAAACGGGCAGGCCGTTGCCACCCGGGTCGCCCCCGTGGCGATCAGCTCGCGGGAGCGCTCCGTGTTGACCTTCTTGCCCGTGGACTCTTCCATCCACATGCGAGCGCCGCCGGCCCCGCAGCACATCCCCTTGGTGCCGTTGCGGGGCGCCTCCACGATCTCGATTCCGCGTAGCGAGCCGATCACTTTGCGGGGCGCCGAGTAGACGTCGTTGTGGCGACCGAGATAGCACGAGTCGTGGTAGACGATCCGCTCCTCGAGCGACGCGCCGCCGAGGTCGAGCTGGCCGGTCTCGATCAGCCACTCGAGGAATTGGCTGTGGTGCAGCACCTCGTACCGGCCACCCAGTTGGGGGTACTCGTTGCTCAGCGTGTTGAAGCAGTGCGGGCACATGGTGATGATCTTCTTGACGCCCATGGCGTCGAGTGTCGCCACGTTTTGGGTCGCCAGCATCTGGAAGATGTACTCCGAGCCCGAGCGGCGGGCGGGGTCGCCGGTGCAGAGCTCGGACGGGCCGAGGATGGCGAAGTCGATCCCGGCCCGCTGGAGCAGCTTGGCTGTCGACACGGTGATCTTGCGGGCCTTGTCGTCGAAGCTCCCGGCGCAGCCCACCCAAAACAGATAGTCGTGCCCCAGCGCCGAGGTCCCATCGACGACGGGGACCGACTCGGGCAGGGCCGCGGCCCAGTCCGCTCGCGTCGTCTGAGGCATGCCCCACGGGTTTTGCTGATTTTCCATGGACCGGTAGGCCTTGCCCAGCTCGGTCGGAAAGTTGGACTCCATGAGCGACAGGTAGCGCCGCATGTCGAGGATCTTGTCGAGGATCTCGATGTTGACCGGGCAGATCTCGTCACACGCCTTGCACGTGGTGCACGACCAGATCTCCTCGGCGGTGATGCGCTCGAACACGCTGTCGGCCTTGACGAGCAACGACGGCTCGTTGCTGGTGATCGGCGCCACCGCAGGGCTGCCCGAGGCGGACATCACCTGTCCGACCTTCAACACGATCTCGCGCGGGTCGAGGGGCTTACCCGTCGCGTTGGCCGGGCAGACGCTCGTGCACCGGCCGCAGACTGTGCACGCGTCGGTGTCGAGAAGCTGCTTCCAAGTGAAGTCGCTGATGAGGTTGGCGCCGAAGGTCTCCATCGACGTCTCGGTCAGGTTGGGCAGCGGCTTCATGGCGCCTTTGGGCCGGTCCCGATCCGAGAGGTACATGTTCATCGGCGAGGTGAACATGTGGCGCATCTTGGTGATCGGGATGATGGCGATCAGCAACATGAACGCACCGACGTGCGCCACCCACAGCGCCTGATGGAGGTGGGAGAGATCGGCGTGGCTCCACCCCTTGACCAACGCCGAGAGCGGATAACCGATGAAGTCCCATCGCTCGAAGGTGGGGCGACCGACGACCGCGATGCGCGCCGCCTGCGTCAGCAGGCCGGTCAGCCCGATGGTGAAGAGCGTGCCGAGGATGACGGCGTCCTCCGGGCGGGTCTTGACGCGCAGCCGGTAGGGCCGCTGGATGTAGCGGCGCACGATCGCCCACCCCACCCCCACCAAAAACAGGACGCCAGCGACATCCCCCGTGAACTTGTAGGCCTGATAGATCGTGCCGTGCAGAAACTTGGCCGACGGAGGCAACTGCTCGTTGACCAACAGGACGTTGGTGATGGCAAACAGGACGAGGAACGGGAAGTAGATGAGGCTGTGCATCAGTCCGGCGGCGCTGTCGCGCAGCAGGGTCTGCATGTAGACGCCACGGCGGTAGCCGTCGGCCCGCCGCTTGGCGTTGCGCCGATCGGTCAGACGCCGATCCGGTTGCCCCCGCTCCCAGTTGCGCGCCCGCAGGCTCAGCTGCCAGGCCGCCCACAAAAACAGCAGCGGGAGCAGGGTGTAGAAGACCAACTTCATCGGCGCGGGGATGTCGACGAACGTCGCCCGGCTGATGGCGCTCTTGTCCTGCCAGTCGTCGAGCGTGCCGAAGATGCCGGACAGTGCGGTGAGGACCACGAGCCCGATGCCTACGAGCAGGAAGAGCTGCGACGGCTTGACTTTCGGCCGGTTCGACATGCGTTGAAACGTAGTTGCCGACCTACGGCGATGCCGACTTTCGACTGCTACCGAACTAGTGCGAGACGGCTTTGGCGTCCTGCTCGCGGAGGCGGCCGGCCATCTGCACCAAGAGCTTGTGGGCCAGACCAGGCACCTCGTCGAGGACCGAGCTGAACTCCCGCTGTCCGAGCAGCAACAACCTCATCGGCGTCCGGGCCGTCACCGTGGCGTTGCGCGGGGCCCGGTCAAGGATGGCGAGCTCGCCGAAGTAGCCGCCGGGGCCGAGGCTGGCCACTTTCTTCTTGCCGACGGTCACGTCGGCCTCGCCCTCAAGGATCATGAAGAAGTCGTGCCCGAACGACCCTTCTTCGACGATCACCTTGCCCGCCGGCACGGTGATCTCATCGGAGGCCCTGCCCAGATGGGTCAGCTCTTTTTTGGTGCACGAAGAGAACAGCCGGACGTCTTTCAGATGGTCAAGCTTCGCGTCATTCGCCATGCCGCGGAACCTTAGCGGTCGGGCTCCTGAGCTGCTCGTGAGCCGCTGGTGGCCATCCTTCACAAGCGCGAAACACCCCTGCAACACACGGGTCTTATGGTCGCCCCGATGGATGTCACGCTCGTGCGGTGGCCGGCCGAGATCGATCGGCGCGACGTCTTGGTCGAGCACAACGCGCCGCGCCTGCTGTTGGTCGAGGACGGTTCGCCGCCTCCGCCGGCCGAGGACTGCATGGAGGATTGGATCCGTGTGCCAGCCGCCGAGGCTGACGTCCGCGTGCGCCTCGAGGCGCTGGCCGCCCGCGCCGCCCGTCATCTGACGTTGGATCCCCGGGGCGGCGCCGAGGCGCTACCCGATCTCGACGGCGACGGCGTGCTCCGGTTCGCTTCGTCGTGGGTGCCACTTCCCCCCGTGGAGGCTCGCATCACGAGAGCCCTGCTCGAGCGCTTCGGGAGCGTGGTCAGCCGTGACGCGCTCAGCCGCGCCGGATGGCCGGCGGGTGCCCCGGGTCGCAACGCCCTCGACGTTCACGTCCTTCGCCTGCGCCGCCGCCTCATCCCTGTCGAGCTCGTCATCCGCACGGTCCGCTCGCGCGGCTACCTGCTCGAGCACGCGACCGAGGCGCGCGGGTCGGTGCAAAAAGACGCCTGACGACCATGGGGAATATGGCCCGGTCGCAACCGAGCCATATTCCTTGGACGAGCGTCAACCCTCGTCGAGATACCGCTCCAGTTCCCAGTCCGTCACGTGACCCCGGTAGGCCTCCGCCTCGGCCCGGCGGCCGTCGACAAGGTTGGCCAGGAGACGGTGATCGAACGCATCGACCAACGCATCGTCGGCGAGCAGGGCGTCGAGCGCCTCGTCGAGGCTTCGCGGCAGCGGCTGATAGCGCACGGCGCGGAGCTCGGCGGGGTCATAGCTGTTGACCATCTCCTCGAGCGGCGGGCCCGGGTCCTCGGCGATGGCCAGACCGTCGGCCCCGGCAACGAGGGCACCCGCGACCAACAGGTAGGGGTTGGCCGATGAGTCGGCCGCCCGATATTCGATGCCGCCCCCACTGCCGACCCCCGTGCCGATGCGGATGAGCGCGGCTCGGTTGACGTGGGCCCACACCGCGGCACCCGGTGCCTCGGGACCGGCGTGAAGTCGCTTGTAGGAATTGACCGTCGGGGAGGCGAGCGCAGCCAGACCGCGCGCATGGGTGAGGAAGCCGGAAACGAACGCGCGGCCGTCTTCGGTCAGCCGCCCGTCGTCGCCGGTGAGGCCGTCGACTTCCTGATTGAGATGCAAGCCGGAGCCGGGCTCGCCGTCGAGGGGCCGAGCCATGAAGGTGGCGATGAGGCCGGCCTCGGCGGCCGCCTCCCGCACGAGCTGTTTGGCGAGGACGAGAGCATCGGCCAGGGCGAGCGGCGCGAGGGGAGCGATGTCGAGCTCGTACTGACCGGGGCCGGCCTCGTGATGACAGGAGAGCAACTCGACGCCCGCATCAACGAGACGGTCGGCTGCCATGCGCATCACGCTGATGCCCAGACCCTCGCGATCGTCGAAGTATCCGGCTTGATCGACGGGCTGACCGCCCTCGAGGAGGTAGAGCTCGAGCTCGGCGCTCGACGTCCACGCCCTCGCCAACTCGCTCACGGGACTCTCGGCGCTCAGCATGCCGACCAGCGCCGTCCGCGGATCGCCGGGCCACGGCGAGCCGTCGGGGGTGAGCACGGTGCACGCGACGCGGGCCAGCTCACCGGACGTCCGCAGCGTCGCCGCGTCGGGCTTGAGGCGCATGTCAGACTCGAGGGCGCGGGCGCGTCCCTGGATGGCGGAGCCGTCGAAGGGCTCGCCTTCCGTGACTGCATGGGCGAACCGGTGAGCGGGGATCTGGAGCGAGTTGCTCGTGCCGAACACGTCCACGAACGTGAGCCGCACCCACCGGACGCCGGCGAGTTCATCGGACATGGTTTGCGAGTCCTCTCTGTCTTTGCTGTCTTCTTTGCTGTCTTCGGCGCGGCGTCATCGCAGCACGATCGATAGGGCGATGATGACGCCGACGATGCCGATGAAGGAGACGGCGATGATGCCGACCATGGCCCAGAGCCGTCTTTCGGAGTTGACCATCGCCATGCCCCCCATGGAGGGCTCGGGCGTCAGGTCGTAGGTCGCGGGGTCGAGGGTGTCGAGGCGTTCGAGGTCGGCGACGAGCTCGTCGGCGCTTTGATAGCGGTTGGCGGGGTACCGGCGCATGGCGTGCATCACGACCGCCTCGAGAGCGGGCGGCACGTCGTGGCGCAGCTTGTGGATCGGCGTCGGGTTTTCACCGAGATGCCCCGCCATGACCGCCATCCAGTTGTCACCACGGAAGGGGACCTGGCCGGTCAGGAACTCGTACATCATGATGCCCCACGTGTAGACGTCGCTGCGGGCGTCGCCGCGCTCGCCCTGGGTTTGTTCGGGGCTCATGTAGTCGGGAGTGCCGAGGCTGTCGGACAGGTGCTTCCAGGTGAGCCGCCGCGCCCCCTCGAGCATGGCCGTGCCGAAGTCGGCGACCTTCAGACGACCGTCGTCGGTGACGAGGACGTTCTCAGGTTTGAGATCTCGATGCACGATCCCATGCGCGTGCAGATAGGCGAGGGCAGCGGCCAATTGGCGGCCCCAGTCGATTGCGGTCTCGAGCGGGAGGTGACCGTTGCTGGCCCGGCTGCGCAACACCATGCGCAGGTTGGTGCCGTCGATGTACTCGAGGACGAGGTAGGGCTCCGACCGGTTTTGTCCACCGTCGACGCCGCGTTGGACGCCGGGATGATCGAGCTGCCGGGCGATGTCGGCCTCGCGTCGATAGCGCTGGAAGAGGCCGGGGTCGGCGAACAGACCCGGGTTGGGCATCTTCAGCACGACGGTCTGGCCACTGTCCGTGTCGGTCGCCTTGTAGATCTCGGCGTAGGCGCCCTCTCCCAACGAGGTGATCACCTCGAAGCGATCGATCCGCTCGCCTGGCTGGTGACGCACCTCAGGTCCTCCCCCGCCGGAACAGCGACCGCCGGGCGCCCGCGGGAGGAATCGGGCGTTCCGATGTGATCCGCACGACGACGGCGGTGACGTTATCAGCGGTGCCTCGCTCGATGGCCAGGTCGACAAGCTGTTGGGCGGCGACCGCCGGGGTCGGGACGGGCCCCGTCCCGATCGCCGTCGCCACCTCGGCGATGTCGCTCCTGGCGACCACATCCCACATCCCGTCGGAGCACAACACAAAGGTGTCGCCCTGGCGGATCGACTCCTTGATCACATCGACCTGCACCATCAGGTCGGCGCCGAGGCTGCGGGTCAGCATGGACCGAGCCGGGTGCGTCGCCGCCTGCTCGGGGCTGATCATTCGCATGCGCAACATGTCGGCGACCCGCGTGTGGTCGGTCGTCAACTGGG
>Ga0302325_10003684_pt1 | contig 35965 bp, 53 predicted proteins | sample Palsa_T0_2_FD_201948 | JGI IMG/M metagenome (GOLD analysis project Ga0302325, IMG submission 201948) | Peat permafrost microbial communities from Stordalen Mire near Abisko, Sweden - Palsa_T0_2 | ecosystem: Environmental > Terrestrial > Soil > Palsa > Peat permafrost | place: Sweden: Abisko...
CGTTTGAATATAATACAGTTTATCTACATAACTACATGTCTTTGTCGGACTCTTCTAGAGTTATACGGATTCTTTTTCTCGGAGTCGAAGTCATCGATACCTCCACTAGATCTTTGGTTCGTTTGAAACTGAAATCAACTCGAACATTTTCCTTCAGAATATCCCTGATTTCCTCATTGTCCTTTCTTTTTTCTCTTGCAAATCCTGTGCCAGGTTTCTTTTCGATCAGGACCATAATTTTGGCCGGGTTTGAATCCATGTAAACCCGATGACCTCTTCCCTTATCACTTTCGGACGAAAGGAGCGCAGCATGTTGCGGCACCTTCCCTGTTCCGCTTCCCTGGGGGCCTTTCTTGACAGCTTCTGCCAACTTCCCCCCCAATGCAAATGCCACCTGTCGACATACGCTATTTCCAACAATTCTATACACCTTCGATGCAGTACCAACAAGAACATCTGAATCGAAAAACCCCTGTGCCCTTTTCGCCTCAAGATTTGTAAAGGCCCTGGCCTCATAGTAGTGTACAACCCTGCCACTGACCCTACTCGATGGTGTCATATAGCAGGTTATTGTCGGAGCCAAGCCGTTGGCTGAGACCCTCACGAACCGCTGGTCATATACCGTAGAGGGTAAATGCTTCAACTTCCGAGCCTTTGGAATCAGTCCTCGTTGCAACGCTTCTGCATATCCAGGATGCCGTGCTTGCCGGCTTTTACCAAAAGGCTCCGAGAGCGGAATTCGAGAAAATATTGAACGATCTTTTGCATTGGCGGTCCAGTATGTTTTGTGTTCTGGAAAGGGTATACAAACGCCAAGATAGCCGTTGCCAATTCTCGGCAAATCGCCCCAAAAATCCTCGAGCCTCACTGGAGGGAATGACGTGAGTATGTCGAGATCGCGTTCTGCAAATCTCAGATTTGCTGCTGTTTTACCCACCGCGCGACTTTTAATGTTGTCTGGATGGGCATGTGAGCCGTACGGTATCTCAGGTAGTGCACATCCAGGGGCGGCTATCTCAATGAAAAGTCTGGTCCGCGATTGGGGGGCGCCAAAATGCCAAGCGTCAAGTAGCAGACACCGACACTGATATCCCATCCCAATAAGACAGCACATAATCTGATTCGACACATTGACAGATTGGCCTCGGTATTGACGAGTTGATGCCATGGACGGAACATTCTCCAGAATCGCATACTTGGGACGGTAGTAGTCGATTGCGGAAAGAGTTGTGCAGACTAATGCCGAGTTGCTTAAGCTTTTGAGCGTTTCGTGACCTGTCCGATTGGCTACCGAGAAGCCTTGACATGGAGATCCAGCGAGTATGAAGTCGATATCTCCTCGACATGGAAGCTTACGACGGCGTCCCGTAATTACGTCGAAGAGGAAGTTGTTGATGGATCCAAAGTAGAGGTTGACATCGTCATGGTCCAAGTTCGCTTTGTAGGTATGTATTGCATTAATATCGATATCAACGGCCCTGGAATTAGCATCTTTAATAAAAGAGATACCATTTGTGATCGACAGCTCCGCCGTCTGCAACGCCTCTTCCAAAATTTCCTCCTCCGCAAAAGAGATCTAGTCCGCGAAGTTTCGGTAGAGAAGCGCTGTTCTCTAAATCGAGTCCAAGTAGAGTGGCGGAATTTTCAGCCTCGATTGGAGGGACTTTTAGACCCTTATCAAGCTCTATCTCAATCGGCGTGGAGCGCATATCTTCGGGGGAGGTGCTGGCGGTACTGCTCTTAGATATCTCAACTTGGTCCTCATTCGCGGGCACAATCGCGGACACTTCATCAACAATCTTGACTCCGTCCAATTTGTTTCGTTCATCACGATAGAAGAACCAGTCGCATGAGCCTGACCGATTTGCCAATTGTGGTATTTCTTGGCCCTCTGAGACTTTGACGACCTGACATTTCCTCACAACTCTTTGAACAAATACATCAACCTCTTCCGAAGTTTGGATAAGCTCATTGACCTTCCCAGTTCCTTCCACTTCTCTCCGCCGCAGTAACTTCAGCAGCCAAGCACGATTGCCTTCATATCGTAGGAATTGATGTGGTTGAAGTCTATCTTTTTCTTTAACAAGAACGAAGTCACCAGCCTGGAAGATCGGGAGATTGATCTTGGATTGACAGGGACAAGGCGTCTCGGGAGATAGGTCTTGGGGAGTAAGTGAGGCGATATGTATGTCATCGGAAGTCGAGAAATATTTTTGGCGGACGAAGAATTCGGCGTCTAATCGTTAGTTGTGCAAGCCATGTGTGGTTACTTGGATCATGAGGCTTCGCATCAATACAGAAGAATTCGACTGCAACTTTTCGTACAACTTCTTCGGGAAGTATCGTTTTACCGCATTCACAATGATCACTAAAAAATAACTGCCATCAGATTAATCTCGGACGAAAGAGGTACTTCATTCTGATAAGGATACTTCATAGACATACACAAAGCAATATCCTCTGGCCAATATAGCCATAGTATTTTTAGTTTTACTGTACCCTTCGAGGTGGTCCATCGATCACTGACATATGCGTACCAGTTTTTTGTCGAGCTCGTCCACCTCGTCCCTTCACCTCTTCCCAGTTCCACCACATCCCCGACTTTGACTCGGCCGCTCACTCCTGTCGTGTACCTGGGATACATGGCCTTCCCATACTCTTCGTGATGGAAAGCATAAAGTGACGTGTCTGAAAGCGTCTTCGACTCCTTGGGTTCCAAAATCGGTACTTGGACCACCTGATTATGATGACCGTCTTCCTGGCCCTCTCCGTCTTCACATTCGTCTTCATCCCCGGCGTCGAAGAGTTCAGTAGTAGAATTAATCACTTCCAGTCCCTGTCCAAAAATCCACTCGAATAAATTGCCCACATAATCTGTCGCGACACAGCGATCTCTGGACCCACGCATTGGATGCGCGAGCGGCACAGCCGTCAGACTACTAGGGAGTATCTCGCCCCATAAAGGCTGTTTAAGGTGCCTGTGCAGAGAGTGTCTACTCAACGAACACCCTCGGGAATCTGCAGTGAATAGTTGCATCCATATTAATTCGACATGCGTTGCTATCGGAATCCTGAAGTCGTCTAGATCAACAGACTGAACAGAGGAACAGCTTACCCCTTCCAAAAGCATTTCTCCACTGTTCAAAAACAGGATCACCTCCGTGCAATCGCTTCATCTCCGCCGCAAAGTCTTCTCGAAAATAAGATAGTCTGACTTTCTCTTTCCGTTGTACACAAACTTCGATGGCGTCAGAGACGTACTTGATGAACAATGCAAGCCATTCGAAAGCTTCCCATTGCTTTTGGTATTCTGCCGCCGGTCGACCGAGTTCGTACCACACACCTCCCGACACACGGGCCTTTGCGCCTTGTATTGACTGAATCCAGATTGAATGGTTGATATTATGTTCCGCCGGTGTCGCTAGGTTGCCAATTGAGAGGGTGGCAAACGGAACGCGATGCAATACTTCCTCCTTCTCCTCTGATTTCAAAACGCCATCGAACACTACCGTCAGTAAGCCTCAACTACCCGAGTTTCACTTAGATTGTTGACTCCCCGAGCGACATAGACCGCGGACGGCAATTCGATTTCGCCCTCACCCTTAATACTTCGCTGATTGCTTGGCAGACTCTCACTTTCCACAGCATCCTTCGATAGTGGCTTTATAACGGGGGTGCGATAAACGACGAAATTGTTTAGAACATAAGAAGTAAAGTAATCGCCATCATTATCGTCGGGCCCTAAGACTTCGGCGGCCTACAGTCAATTCCAATTAAAAAATGTGTAGAACCAAGAAATCAGATAGAACTTCTCTTTCTGGCTTAGCAATTCGAGCGCGCTCATATGCTGGGCTCCCGACGTACGCAGACTGCGGATAGACGCGTTGCCCTTGCCGAACAAAGGAAGCCACTGTTCTTCGGCAGCGTTTTCGCGTCGGCTCGGAATTGTCGGTTTCGGAATCGCCTGCTGACTTCTCATCCTCCATATTCAGCGACTCGAACTCTAGTTTGGCGCCTTTGAGGGTCATCGTGAAGAATTGCTTGCGGTTGGGTTTTTTGTCATTCTTAATTTAAGGGGCTGAACGCGGGTGGCTGGTGCTCATCTCTGATTACCAAGGATCAACTCAAATTTCGCTATATTTTGAAGCCGGCTGCCGGCTGCCGGCTGCCGATTACGTCTCGGGGCATAACGCGCCACGATTGACCTTCTGGTTCTTAAGTGGGAGAATTGAACACCCTGGTCTGCTGTATTTCTCAAAAGTACGATTCTAATCTGATTTTGATTTTAAAGTCCCATTTCAACCCGAATCAAAGTAAGTACGAGGCAAACGATTCAATCTCGTGCGTAATGCTCTCTTAATATTCATTATCTCTATAGTTCATAGAGTGAAATCATTACGTTGATATGCTACCTTTCCATGCAATGCTCCTCAAACCGAACTCCAAGTATCATATTACAATAGCTTTCAAAATATTCTCTTGTTCAGGACTTTCCTTAACTTGTACAATTCCCATCGCTTCCATTCTTTTTCTGTGTTTCGCGGCTTCTTTCTGTGCGCGCTTAGATTGTTTATCTTTTCGAGCAGCTGATGTGTGCCTCCGTTGTCGCGCTTTGCTTTTAGCACTATTCGAATCGTTCGATTCCGCTACGACTTCTGAGGTGGTGTTATCGACATCCGGTTCGCCAACTTCAAATTGAGCAGGCGTCGCTAGAGAGAGTATCTCCATTGACGTCGCAAGGATGTCAGCCTCTGTGTTCTCCCTCTCGGCGGTTTCATCAGTCAGTGACTCCTTCATCTCTTCGTCTGGCATCTGCTCTTGGTGTTGTATCTCGTTGTCCGTTGACGGCTTCCCTATCAGAAGCTCAAGAACTTCGTTGCTATCGCCTTTCTCCTTTACTAGTCTTCGAATTTCCTTTTCATGAACATGAGGAGCTGCTTGCCTCAGTTCTTGAACCACAAGATCCTCATGTTCTTGTTTGATTCTCTCCACATCCTCTTTTGACATCTTCACATCCTACGTGTCAGCCAAACCCCGACGGACAAGTACCTTGTATACAACTCTCGACGGTCCATCAAAAGGTCCACCTTTATTTCTCACGCTTTCGTAATGACAGTCTGATTTCCATAGATGTACCGCAGTCAAACTAGTCCCTTCGTCCCCATTATATGGTTTAACATATGGCGTCCCTGTTGAAGCATCATAAATTACAATAGCACGTTCATAAGCTCGTCGAAATGCCTCCAATTCAATATCATCCCCCCAAGTACCTAAGTTTTAGCTTTCCAATGCATCAGTATACCATCCTTGGCCATTTCATCACAGTAAGCATCCACACCATCGTAGTCATCCTCATCAATAAAATTGACAAAATAATCCTTGTCTTGCTTGATTGTCTCGACCACCTTGTCTCTGATCTCTCTATGTCTATTCTCTCCGTAGCCAAGTTGATCCGCTAGTGCACGAAATAAGCAGTTTCCGTCGCCTACAATCGGTGTACGTATGACTCCATGCGACGTCATGTACTCCTCAATTTTGGCACCGTTGTAGTTCGAGGCCTTTCGTGAAGTAGCCCTTCGGCTGGCATTTCGAGTAGGCTGTACACGTTGCCTTGTGGCGTGTTTGGCCTTCTTGTGGGCCCCTTTCCCCCCTCGTTGCCTGCCTTTGGGCATCGCGATGACATAGATTTTGTCCGCCGATGTAAAATCTCTGGATTTCAATCGAAGCTGCATCCAACGCAGATAAAACTCATCTCACCGCCGTTCGTATCCAACAAGTCTCATCAACCAACTTAGATTGCTTAGAAAAATGGGTCCGATTCGCATAAGCCGGCTCATTGATTGGCATGACGTCTTTAAATTCTCAAAAGTTACGTTCGCTTGATTCCGGAACCTAAGGCAGGAGAACGTGAGATAGCTATAGATATATTTTCTGTCAATAACCAATGAAATACTTTTAATCCATCAGTCTGTCACGCATCCCAAGCTAGCGTCCTGAACATCTCTCATGAATTTGTACAAAACCCCCTGTTCATATTTCCATTTTGGCTCCGTCCAACTCTGTCGCCTCTTTTCCAGCTCCTCATCACTGACATTGACATCCAAGCGACGTGAGTTTGAGTCGATTGTGATCTCATCTCCGTCGTGAATAAGAGCAATGGGGCCTCCGACTTGTGCCTCCGGGACAATATGCCCAACGACGAAGCCGCGTGTAGCACCGCTGAAACGTCCATCGGTGATCAAGGCACAATCGTTTCCAAGACCAGCGCCCATCAACACTCCGGTCGGCTTGAGCATTTCTTTGTCAATAATGCCAAAGGGGTCCATACCTGGCATTCCTGGAGCACCTTTCGGTCCTTCGTAACGGATTACGATGACGGTTTTGACGCCTCGTTTAATCTGGCCTGCTTCAACTGCTTCAATCATGGCAACCTCACTGTCGAAGACCTGTGCTCTTCCTTTGAACACCGTTCCCTCGTGACCGGTAATCTTGGCAACGGATCCTCTCGGCGCAAGATTGCCATATAAAAATTGAAGGTGGCCAGTCTTTTTAATAGGATTGGATAGAGGTCGAATGACCTGATTTCCAGGCTCAAGGTCAGGCCACGCCTCTAAGTTCTCGGCCATGGTAGATCCAGTGACAGTCAAGATACTCCCATCGATCAGTCCGGCTCTGAGCAGCATTTTCAAAACTCCTGGAACACCGCCAATCAGGAATAAATCCTGCATGTAATATTTCCCACTCGGCATCATATTGGCGAGGAAGGGAGTACGGTTGCTGACATTCTGGAAGTCGTCCAACGTTAATTTTAGTCCAACTGCTTTTGCCATGGCGATGAGATGGAGAACAGCATTGGTACTTCCTCCGAGGATCGTAACAATCACCATTGCGTTTTCGAATGCCGCGCGGGTCATTATATCTCGGGGCTTGATATCCTTCTCCATGAGTTTGAGGATGGCTTTTCCCGCCAGATGGCACTCTTTCACTTTTTGTGGATGTTCAGCCGGTGTCGAGGAGCTTCCTGGTAACGACATTCCCATTGCCTCCGCCGCCGAGGCCACTAATATTAACAATATATAGAGAAGGAATACTTGTGCTGGCGGTGTAAAGACCGCCACAACCACCGGCTCCAGGACATGCATTACGAACAATGTCCTGATAGTTCTTTTCATCTATTTCACCTTGCAATAGAGCTCCGTAAGCTTCGAAAGTAGATGAAACGTTGATCACTTTCGGCGGATCAGATAGCGTTGTATGTCCAGGCGCGATTGCACCCCCATAAATCATAATAGAAGGCCGATTGAAACGACCCATTGCCATTAAACATCCCGGCTGATATTAGAAGTATGCAATGAAAGATACCATATTTTTGTCGCATCCAGGCTACAGTAAGTCAAAGCCATGAAAGTTTTACCAATGAAATATTCGCATCATACAATTGACCACGCATGACACATTCAATTGAATCGGCGATAAGATCTCTTGACGGCAAAGAACTCCTCATCCCGTCCGTGCCCATGGAAATCGCATCCGAAATTCCGATGGTATTGAATATGAACGGATTAGCCCTTCCCGTCTCCTCAATCCCTTTCTTGACCTCCTTAGCCAGGCCCAGTAGATGCATATTGCCTTAGCGTCAATCGATTTCAGGATAAGGGGGTGGTACACGGATTGCCCTCCCACCAAATACTGCTGATGCCAACTTGGGGAAGCTGCATTTGAGCCTCGTCTTTGATTCCTGTGGCGTAAAGCATTGCTTGGGCATTGCCTTGGGATTTCGGCACAGTAATCTGCGCAGAGAATCGGTTGAGATCCATTCCTGGAGCCATTGTCTTTAGAAGGTGATGTTCCGTGAGTCCGTGAGGTAACACAAGCTCAGGATTGTGATCTTCAGAGGATTGATTGTGGGGTGGGTCCACCAATCACATCACCATATTTTCAATCCTGCCTGCCTTCGGCATTTTTAGCCGTACATTTTACTGGCATCCTGCATGATGCAGGGACTGCGTGTGTGTATCTAAGATTTGGACAAAGCCTAGTGTTCTGGATTGCACTTCAAGTGAAAAATCCCTTCTTTTAATTAATATAAACTACATACTTTTGTCCCAAGATACTCTGTTGTACATTATTTCCAGGAGAGCGTCCAAGCATCATTCCAAGCACTGGTATTCCCAAATCCAGTTACAAAAAGGGTATTATTAGTCCATGACCACCTATACGATCCGCCAGAAAAAGTAACGTTCCCAGGACGTTCAACGCCAATGATGGTCACATTTCCAAGCGGTTGTTCAACTGAATAAGTTCCATTACTGGAGACGCTTAGAATTCCATCTGACACCGTGAGACTGACATATCGTGTCGCGGTCTGTATGATTGATACGCCGTCGTCAATGTAGATCTCCCCTGATGCCCCTCCCGTTGAGTTCACCGCGGCAAGTAACGACCAGGGATTCTGTCTGCACTGCGTTGTCGTATATCCCGGTTCCTGAGATTAGAGAGTTCGAACAAAAGAGGGAAAACCTGCATCGGAAGAATTCTGCCAGCACGAATGTGTAGTGGAATATGGCCCAGAGGGGCCGGAATAGTGACATTCCCCGATGGCTGTCTCGGTTCATAAGTATACCAATCATACCAAACTTCCGTTCCCGGAAACACACCACTGACATTCGTATACCCTTGTGCCAAAACGGGAGTTACAAGTAACCCATCCCCGACCATGAACTGATGATCCGCATCCGCAAGAGTGGTATCATCCGGAAACTCGTAAAACAAAGGTCGAATAACTGAATCGCCGCTCGTGCTTGCTTTCCAGAATAAAGTATACCAGTAGGGTAACAATGAATATCGAATCTGCATGGCTACTCGAGAGGCCTCTGCGACGGAAGCCCAGACGTAGGCTTCTTGTGGGATGGCGGAAAGGACATTATGGTTTCGGTAGAAAGGGAAAAAGGCACTTAGTTGCATCCATCGGTTACAGAGTTCTTCGTCTGAGTTTCCGTTGAAGCCACATGTATCTGGTCCAACCATCGGGATCCCGAAGAATTGGAATATCAAGGCTTGTGGGATGGAGAAGTAGAGATAAGCCCACTTTGATGTGTTGTCACCTACAATGAGATTCCTTGAATAGAGAGGGAAGTACCTCCCCAATGCCCTGCAACAGTTCCCGCTCCAGGGAAAGTTGACCGGGTTATAATGAAAGGACGGACTCCAGGATGGATATCGGTCAAGGCGTTATAGGTCGCGACTGTCTCGCGGTAACCCCAGATATTGTGGATGTCGTATTCTGTTGTGCCGTCATGGTGAGTTGCGTTAGGACTGACCGCATGGACGGCCAAGTCATGAGGAAATTGATGATGATTAATAGCGTAGGGAGGATAATTTATATTTTCCACTGTTGGATTGACTGTCGCCGTGGGCGTTGCAGAGGAAGAACTGCTGCTGGCAGAAGACGTCGAAGGAGTAGACGTGGCATCTGCTTGCGACAAAGAAGCCGCACTAGCCGAAGCTGCTTCCGTTGAATTCGTCAGATTGAATCCTTCCGGGTAATCATAGATGACATTTCCAGGTTCACCATCTAAACTAAACGGTGGATGAACTGGATTTTGAGTGACATTGTTAGATCCACAAGATCCCACACAGAATGAAGATGCTTCATTCATGTCCAGCCATATTCCGCTGAAATTGGCGATCTGGGAGAAATTGCGGAAACCTTCCGTCCACCATGACTGTGTGTTGTTGGCAAGCCAGTCAGGGAAGACGGTGTATCCTGGCCATACATCTCCAATGTAAGTTGAATTATCAGGATTCAACAGCCAAATATTTTGAGTGTCGCCGACGGTAAAGTAATCCTCGGCATCTGATGCGTTGTTGGGATTTGGATGGTAAATCGCCGCATCATGGATCGGAATCCAGTGCTGATTATTCGAGTGCAGAGTGTTGATGAATCGAGAGAAGTTCGCTGGAGTAAATGATATTGGATCCAAAGTCCAGTCTCGGTACATATACATGTCTAGATATCAGCACCGAAAGCACGGGAATTACAGTCAATGTCAGTCCATATTGTTTCTAGTGGGATATTCGCATCCTTGTAGTTTTGAACCACGTTCTCGAGAGCAGAGATATTGTTATATCCCCACCGACATTGATGGAACCCGAAAGTCCAGTACTGTTGCATCACTGGAAGGCCAATCGACGATACGTATTGCTGCACTACATCCTTAGGCGAAGGGCCCGTATAGAAATAGAGATCGAATATTCCGCCAATGGCTCTGTATTGCAGGTAATTATCTCTTAGCAATATATCCATGCCATTCGTATTTCGAAGATAAACAGCATGTGTTGAATGATTCTGTCCACTAGAGCCATTTGTGTACTTGTGCTGGAAATAGACTGGATGCGAGCCATAGATGTTTGCGTCGATAGGATCGCCCTCATCACTATCGTTAGAATACATCTTGAAGGAGAGTACTTGGCCCACATCGTCCTAGTAAAATTGGTGCCTAATTTCAGAGAGTGAATGGTCTCTCCCAATCCATACACGTTGTAGTCCTGTTCCATATTGGTGGTCAGCTCGATATACTGTGTTTCGAAAATGAGCTTGTAACCCCGGGTATCAAAAAGAACTTCTCCATCGCTCCGTGAGACCCAAAACTCAAATGGAGATTCATTGAAATCGAAAGTATACTGAACGCTTCCAATGGAACTTGCAGGCGCAGGAATGCCAACCAGCGCCTCTGGAATACGGTACTGATTCTGTTCGTCATCTTCGATAGTCACATGGAGACGGGTTTCGGTGTCGTAGTAGACGGTCAACGTTAGATTCGTATAATCCTTGCCATAAGCATTACACGCCGAGCCATTTAAGCTCAACGACCCAGTCAACCCCCTATCCGTCTTCTGGACATTGGAGAGCGTGTATCCTGGACACACATCCTGAGCGATCACCGCATTCGGATTTGAAACGGTGGGAGTCTGCGCAACGCCTATTGTCGCCCATGAAGCGACAGTAGGCAGAGGCCTAAAGGACGGTGATGTTGTCTGTCCCCGAACGAGTAATCCGAGCAACGTTCCAAGTACAATAATGAACAACATCACAATAGCGATAAGCCACTTGATCGGGCCCCATGGTCGACATTTATACTGCGGATCAGGCTTTCTGGGGAGATCCGACCAAAATCTGGGGAATGACATCGCATGTCACACAACGACGGATGGCGGTGGAGTGGCAGGGGGTGATTTACCTTGTGTCCTTTGCAACGATTGGCGTGTATAATTTCCCGATGGAGGCCAAAGCGATGACGATCGAGGATCGCAGACGAAACGGGTCGGATTGGCCGAGTGATTGGACCGTCATCGCGGAAAAATGGCAGAGTGACTTAATTGTGGATACGATGGCGGTTCATTAGAGCCACTGCAAGTCACTGCGCCTAAGGCCTTGGCTTGCTCCAACGTGACACGAACTCAGAGCCAAGCGAGAGTCAGTTCCTGGTTGAAGTCCAATCATATCGTTGGCCTGGTTACGGAACCACACGTGACTTCTTGATCGGCGAAGAAAAATTGTGAAAGCCGTTCAGGGCTTCAAGGTGAGAAGGCCAAATTTCGACAATGGAGCCTTCGGAGAGCACTTCGACATTCGAAGCTCTTCTCTCCACGCTTGATGTCTCTCCAGACTCATTTCTACAGCCGTCGACGACAGTCCAGGCGGCGTCCCTTGTAGCGGCAAAACGGATCCTCGATCCAGTGGTGTCGGAGTACTCTGTTTTCAAGGAGTTGGCGCTTAAGGGACTTGATGTTGAGCAGGTGTGGGAACAGATTCGACTGGTGGGAAATCAAGTTACGAAAGTTTTGGAAAAGCAGGGTAATCTAAAGGGGAGAAAGGGAGCTGTGGATACGAATGGGATCGGTGGAAATGGAATTGAAGGGGAGGAAGAGTCTGACGAAGATAGCCTGATGGAAGATTACGACTCTGAAGAAGTTGACGATGAAGACGAAGAGGAGGGCGGAGAACAAGAATGGGAAGACGAAGATGAGGAAATGCAGAATGGTGAAGGATTCTCCGACGAAGAGGAGGAGGAAGAGGGAGAGGAAGAGGAAGAAGACGACGAATTCCCTACAAACCTCGAAGAAGACGCCTCCTCCGACTCCGATTCCGAATCCAAACCCCAGACCACAGCCCCAAAACCCTTCAAAAAAGACATCCACGGCCTCAACGACGAATTCTTCTCCATAGACGATTTCAACCGCCTTACCGAAGCCCAAGACAACGTCCCCTCGGACGACGAAAACGCCGACGACATCGACTATTTCGGGGGTATCTCTTTCTATCCCCCTGCCATTAACAGTAGACCCCGATGAACAAGATTCCGAGGACGAGGAAGAGAATCCAGATGAAATCACGTATCAGGACTTTTATCTTCCTCCCGCGAACGGGAGTTCTAAAAAACGCAAGCGAGCACATTTCGAGGATGACATTTCCGCTGCGTCCGCAACAAGGGATGACGAATTAGACGACGATGCACGAATAAATCGATTTCAAAAAGATTTATTCGAGGACGACGAGACTGCTGCTCCCGGGACCAACCCTGCCGAGACGGAAAAGTTGTCCAAACACGCGAAACGACAAGCTGTCATAAGAAAAGAAGTGGAACAACTAGAACAAGAAAACATCGCCCAAAAAGAATGGATGTACAACGGCGAGGCAACTTCCAAGGACCGTCCAAAAAACTCGCTCCTCGAAGTCGCGGAACAAATCGACGTCGAAAGAAGCGTCAAACCCGTCCCCATTGTAACTGAAGAACGCACCAACACGCTCGAAGAACTCATCAAACAACGAATCCTAGATAACAACTTTAACGATGTGGTGCGAAAACTTCCGCCCTCGCTGGTGGGCAAAAGTCGTCCCGTGGACCAGGACCAGGATGCGCAGGAACCGGGGATGAAGAGCCAGCGGAGTTTGGCAGAGATATATGAGCAGGAACATCTACGCAGGATCGACCCAGCGAATAATCCCACCCCGCTGAGCGTGAGTGTTCAAAAACAGCACGCGGAGATCGACGAATTGTGGAAGAGTCTAAGTCATCAGTTGGATAGTTTGACGAGTTGGAGGTTTATCCCCACGCCCGAGGTGGTGGATACGAGGATCGTGGCGAATATTCCCGCGGTGGAGATGGAGGATGCGAGACCTGAGGCTGAGGCCGGGGCGACCACAATGTTGGCTCCACAGGAGGTTTATCGTCCAAAGGCGAAGAAGGGGGAGGTTGTTCTTGGGGGAGTGCCGATTGCGAGGGTTGAGATGTCCCGCGAAGAGAAAGCCAGGAATAGAAAGCGGGAGGGACGCAGGAGGGAGAAGAAGAAAGTCGCGCCGGTGGAGGGTGGACGTAAGGATGTTGTTGATACGTTGAAGAAGGGAGGAGTTAAAATTATATCGCATAATAATAAGGGGAGAGGGGCTAGGATGGCAACATAGAGATTTTAGATATCCATTGCATAATCTAGTTTGTAATCGACCCGATGTCACAATAGCAATTTCTACTTCAGCAGCACATTCTCATTCAACTCGCTTGGAATTGATATCCCTGACTGAGCACCTCATGCGCCTATTGCGCGAGAGATCAACCGCTCCCATCTGACTCAAAGTGCAATTTCGATCACGACCGCCATGTATATGAGTCTTCCCGCCTTCCACAAACCTCGTCTCCGACCATCCGCTCCATCGACATGACAACCCACTACTACGAGCTCTACCGCCGTACCTCCGTGGGCATAGCCCTCACCGACGCTCTTGACGAGCTCGTCAGTTCCGGCCAAATCGACCCTCAACTCGCTCACAAAGTCCTAGCCAATGTACCTGCCCACAAACTCGTTCACCATGCATCCTTACTAATTCCAGTTCGACAAGGCAATCACGGACGAACTCGCCAACAACGTCAAAAGCAGACTCTCATTCAAGGTATATCCCTCGCAACGTTCGCTTTCACCTACTCCCACTTAGGGCTCCTATGCTAGGACGGTGAGCTGATGACAGGGTAATTTGAACGTATATCGGTCGTGTGATGAGGTATGGACTTTTATTCTGAAGAACGCGACGTTCAAATTCGATAATGAGACTGTTGCGGCGGAGAGGATCAAGATCATTGCTTGCAGTTCAAAGAAAGCCGGCGAGTGAGTGGGTCGGATTATGGACATTGTGGATATCATGGTTGGGAATCGGGGAATGCATTTTAGCATATCGTTAGAAAATGGGGTTTTGATGAGGTATGAATCAATGAATGATGAATGAAGTTCATGCGATGTGGATGCTGGATGTGATGGAATGGTATACGGGCTTTGTCGTGGGTTGAAGACGTTCGTGAAAGTCCGTTGCGGTTTACTGTACAGATCTCGGGATGCTGTATTTTGGGACTTCACTTGGCATCTTTTCCCCTTTGAACGTAGTAAATGCCACATGTACTCTACCAAGGTAATATCTTCCCCTCCCACGTCAAAAACTTGCCCGAATCCTCTAGAGTGACATCCTCAATAACCTTCAGCATCCCCTTCACACTCTGCTCAGGAGTAGTATTCGCGGGCTCATTAGCCGTCATATCCGTTATAACCTACCCATTAATCCTTCCTTTAAAGGAACTTACGTATCCCGGATGAATCGGAATAAACGTGATTCCCTCGTCTGCATACTCGTTCTTGAACTGCGTAATGAGCATATTCAAGCCCGCCTTGGAAACATTATAAGCGCCATAGTCCTTGCGATCGTTCAAGGCAATACTTCCGAAATTCGAAGACAGACAAATAACTTTCTTAATCGTCGATTCCAGTAATAACGGAATAAATCCCTTGATAACTCGGAGAGGAGCGATGAGATTCGTTTCTAGAACCGACTGCAGTTGCGCGGGAGACGTATCCCTTATGGACAAGTAATTATCGATCCCGGCATTATGGATGAGGATATCGACTCTCTTGAAGGGACCATGGGAGATAGTTTGGATACAACGGGAGATGTCTTGGTCGTTTGTGACGTCGCATTGTAGGATTGTGAGGTTCGCCGGCGGGGAGGGGAAGTGCTTTGCTAGGGACGAGGGAATGCGGACGCCGGCGTAGACGATTGAGTTTGCGCGGGCAAGGAGTTGTTTGACGAATTCGAGGCCGATGCCTCGTGAGGCGCCTGCGATGAAGTAGACGGTCTCGGGCATCAATGGGAGGGGCTAAGATGACGGAGTGAGAGAGCTCCGAGATAAGGTTAGTTGAGTCACTCGAGATCAACCAATCTAATGTTGGCCCTCCTACGACACTGTCTTTGCCTCCACAAGTCCACTTTACCCTCTAAACAAAGAGAAGGGCTTCGAAAAGTGTCAAAGCAAATGGGACGTCATTAAAGAATGCAATTGTGATATATTAGGCACTTTCTGTCCTTTAACGAAGCCGAAATCAACAGACAGACATCCGTGCCCATCACCTATTCACACATTGCCTCCCGCATCAATCTATCCTCCTCGCTCTGCATATCTCCCATCCCAATCTCTCAATCAACCTTATAATCCAGATTGACTCCATCCTCCTCCATCCTCAACTTGGCCTCTATCAGCGCCCAATCCGAAATCCTAAAGTCAACACACTCCGTCCGCAAGGCCAGATATACGTCGGCCTAGGCTTGAGTATGGTGCCCAGAATGGCAAACATCGTGAGACCAAAGTGCATCCACGCATACGGCTCCCAATCCTCTCGTCGGCGTCTCTTTCCCTCTCGCGGAGGCTACTGTCAGCGACTGCCCACACACACAAGACAAATACCCTCTCGTTGAAGAGGTAGCCTGTTGGAGGGGTGTAGATGGGGCCGTGGTCGCTAGAATGGCGCAGGCCGATTGCTTGTATGCGTGCGGGATGGATTGCCTTGAGATGGGGGATGAAGCGGGACATCCTCGTTGATGGAAGCATCTCGCCAACGCAGCCTCGCTTCGCTGGTTCAGTTGCAGCTCGAACGCTCTGCCCGAAATTTCAACTGACTTTTGTATGGATTACGTAAATAAGAGACAAATATTTTATAAACTTATATTTATTTCTAAATATTTATCTAAGGAAAGGTGGTAAATCAAGTAAATCAAGGGAAACGCGTCGGCAGATCATTCTCACGGCTTCATCATTCATTGACTTCGACTGCGTAAAGCAACAGAATGTCGCTATGGGTCGATAAACATCGGCCTCGGACGCTCGACAAATTGACATACAACGAGTCCCTCTCAAAGTCACTCAAAGCAATTGTATCGTCCCATTCCTGGTATGTTTTAATCATATGCACAGGCGTCCTCCTCGGATTTTCCACATCTACTTGTCTACGGTCCCTCTGGCGCGGGCAAGAAAACTCGTGTCGTCGCCGTTCTGAGAGCTTTATATAACACTGCCGCAGTCGAGAAACTGAAAATCGACCAACGCGTCTTTGTCACGCCCTCGAATCGGAAATTAGAAGTCAATATCGTTTCCAGTTCGTATCATCTTGAATTGACCCCGACGTATGCGCCTTTCAGTATGGTTTAACGGGAAGGGATGTAGGTAACTATGATCGTGTGGTTATACAGGAGCTTCTTAAAGATATAGCCCAAACTCAACAGGTTGATACCTCTGCCAAACATCGCTTCAAAGGTCGTTCCCTTTTCTCCTGGAACCGGTGTTGATGGCAGTGGTTGTAATCAATGAAGCAGATAACTTGACGAGAGAAGCACAGTCTGCCTTACGTCGCACGATGGAGAAATACTCCCCCAACATCCGATTAATCCTCATCGCCAACTCATCCACGAAAATCCTCGCCCCCATCCGTTCGCGATGTCTTCTCGTCCGTGTCTCTGCGCCAAGTCAGACGGACATTGTCAAAGTTCTGAACAACGTTGCTGTGGCGGAGAATTTAGGGACTGTCGCCCCTGGAGTGCTGGAACAGATTGCACAGGAGAGTAGACGCAATTTGAGAAGAGCTTTGTTGATGCTTGAGGCAGTTTATGCGCAAAAGTAAGCACCTCTCTCACCTTCGGAATCTGAAGTGCGCTAATTCGGTAGTGGGAGGTTGGATGATAATAAGATTACGATTGTGCCGCCGGATTGGGAGGTTTATATTCAACAGGTCGCTGATGCTGTTATCGGCGAACAGTCTCCTCAGAGGTATCGTCATATATATCGGTCGTGGCTGATGACAGGATTCTGCAAGTACGGACGATGTTATATGAGTTATTGACTCACTGTATTCCTGCAACTACTATAATAAAGGTTTGTATACTCGTTACGGTGGCTGATATAGAATCTTGCAATGGCGTTGCTGCCTAAGTTAGATGAGGAATTGAAACCGGAAGTTATTCACTGGGCGGCATTTTACGAACATAGGCTTCGATTGGGGAGCAAAGCCGTATTCCATTTAGAAGCATTTGTTGCTAAAGGTATTCCTTCCCAGGACCATCTGACGGTAGTAATGAGGATCATCGCAGGATATTTGATGGGACTGTTCTGATAGGTGGTCACATAGAACTAATCCGTCAATATGTACAAAGAATACATTTCTAACAATTCTCACTGCTATTTCCCTATCATAGTCAATGCCTTGGCAAGGACCTCCGTAGCCTGTCTCTTGAACCCCTTGTCCTCAGCCGACTCAGTTTTGACATCCTCCATTGTTTCCACTACTTCATTTCGTTTCCGTTTCCTCGCGAGGTATTCGAGGGTATGTCCCATAACTCCCTCGCCTCCCCATCCAACGATATCAACCGGAGGCACACCAAACCACAGAACCCTCCCTTGTGAATCCTTATGCACCAACTCCGCAACTTCAGGTGGCACCGAGACAGGCATTGTAAATGCCAATGGCTGTTCAACGGGTGCCGTTTGAGCTGGAGTCTGTTGCTGTCGCATCGACATGTTCTGGTATCGGGGAGGTATAGGTGTTAACGCATGCGCAGCCATCGCTTGACGGATAGCCGTGGGATTCTTATACGGCATCGGCTGCGGTAGACTCGGTGCAATCGAGGACAACGGCTCCAACCTCTGTTCAGCAACAACAGGTTGAGGCGGCGGAGGTGGAGGCGTAGGTTCCTTTTCCGGTTCCGGTGAATCTCCTCTATATATCGCGCCTACTGCCGGCGGCGCATCTTCTGATCCCAACTCGATCGGATCAGGTAACTTGTCCCCCTCCGCCACGACCTTGTCATCCGGTTTCAACAACGACATGAGCGGACTAGGAAACTTTTCATACTGTCTCTGTCGATCAAAGAGGAATAAATCGTCTTCGTCGAAACGGACTTCCTCAGGAAGACATGCGCGCCATTGGTTAATTTTGCTGAACGCCTTGGTAAGGTCGTTGTACCGGGACTCGCATACCCAGATCTTTTCGTCGGCGGGCCAGTGTTTGGGGCGGCCGCGGGTGTAACGTGTGATGAATTGGACGAAGGTTTTGGAGAGGATTTGCGAGGCGGGGTGGTCTCTGTATTGGCCTGATTTGAAGACTTCGTTTTCGTAGAAGGTTCGGGAGGCTTTGTGCACGGTTTGTTCTGGCCGGTAGTACCAACACACATTGATCCATTGTTCGCCACTAAACGTCAGCTATGTTAATGAGGGTGGTACTTTGGTGTTTGCCAAGTTTTGAAGATTTGAGCGACAATAGGCTTCTCTGCATCATTCGGGTTTGATACCATCACCCAGTCACCTAAGGTTAGACAAACCGTTGACGGGTAGATACCGATCTCAAACCTCTCTCCGTTGACTTCAACGCCACCAATAGGTATCCGTCGGGCCTTTGAACCTCCACCTTCGAAGCTACCTGCCTCACCAGATGGCGCCTCTTTGGCCAGCCCCCGATTTATGTAGTCTGAATCCTGTTTCTTTCGTTCCTCCTCAGACACTATCATCAATGTTTGCTTACAATTAGCATTCTTCAGAGTATGTTGGAACCTGCAACCGGGCGGCATCCGTAAATATCTGAGACTCGTCTGCATTGTATAACTTGGCATTATTAAACATCAAATTCATATCTGCGACAAAAGTCTCCATCTTCTTATATCCCCTCGTCTTGATTTTTTTCTAGTATCAGCCAACCCATATCATCAAAGTTAGTACAGTAATATGATCCAACGCAATAGGTTTCTTAATCTCCTTGTAATAATCAGGATACTGATCCGGGTCCGGCAACTTTTCAAACTCCAAAAACAATTGTCGACCATCAGGATCCTTAACTTTCCTTATTGCTCTCAAGACGGACCTGATACGCGCCTCTTCAGGAGTATCTATCTTCGGGGGTCGGCCACGTTTCCGTTTCCTAGCGGGAGCTTTTGTTTCGGGCTTGGGTTTGTCATCTGCGGAGGGTTTTGTAGAGTCTTCCTTTCCTTCTTCTTCGTCTTCTCCGTTGGCGGAGACAGCGGTTTGGGAGGCTAGGCGACGGGTTCGAGGACGGGTTGCAGAACCTGAGGAGGCGTCTTTGGTGGGCTTCTCCTCGTAGTCTTCTTCTTTGTCGTCTTCTCCTGCCCCAGCGTCTTCCTCGTCGTCTTCTTCCGAATTAGAGTCGCTATCTTCTTCGGATGACGAGACTTCTCCTGAGGTTGTTTGCGCTGAGATGGGGGACGAGGCGGGCAGGGGACCAAGATCGGGAAGGTTTCCGTTCTCAATAAAGCCCCTTGACTGAAGTTGTTGAAGTTCATCGCCTAGAAGGCCCTAGAATTCAGCTTTGTAGACACATAGGGCCATACTTCCAGTGTACAGGCGTCTTCGAAAACCTCACTTCCACGACTGTTGTACAGCTTTGCATTATAGAATATTTGAGCGACATCCCTCACAAACTCATCAAACTCAGTATAGCCTGCCTTCTTCAACTTGGCCTGTATATCAGTCTCCTTTATCTAACTTCCAAAGACCTGTATATTGTCCAACGCGATAGGCTTCTTAATGACCTGGTAGTAATCGCCGTAGATTTTCTTGTCCGGCAACTCCTGAAACAGCCGTGACAACAATCGGTCGCTATCATTAGCGCTTCTTTCGACGACGGTGGCAAGTACTCTTCTGAGCGGTGCAAGTAGAGTGTGTCTAGGATCTTTTGCATTGCTCTTTGGGGATCGAATGTCGCTGATCCCCGAAGGGACCGTGGTCGTGACATACTTTGTCCGCCGTCAACTTTGGATCGCGTTGTTTCAAAGATGAAAACTCGCACACATTCGGTCGATGCAGAAAGACCTTGCGTCAAGTCAATTAACGGTGAAATCGGTGGGTCAACTGGCGGAAATTCCCAGGATTATTGCGGGCGATCCTCATCTGAAGCTTGCTAGCTGTGATGGGACTGTGGAAGGGACAGAAATTAAATGGGCTTTCCTGAACGATGGATGCTTAAGATGAGCGAGAGCTGCGAAGGACACTCGGTGGGGATAAATCAATCATGATCTATCTCGCGAAATCCAGGATCTATGTGTGGTCAGATGCGCAAGCTTCACTTACAAACTTAATGGAAAGGTATTGACTCAATGAGGGATGCCGGTAATTTGAGATAACCTCTAGTAACAGCTTTCTATGGTTGACCAAATTTTGCGTCGATGGCCGTCGTATCTCAATGTTCGCGGTTGACGCGCTGGTTACCCCTGGCTAGTTTTCCCACGTGTGTTGATGATCGACCACCCAACCAAATTAGCCGCCTTACCGCCCCCTGCCCCCTGTATCCGCGATGACCCTGCCCAATTCTTCCGCCATCTCTTCCCTCAACACATAGCCATCACCGCCAAGCTGCGGCATGGAGTCATTGATGTACAAGACACCCTCTCCCGTGACTGCCAAGCGCCGTCTGTCTGGGATTCCCACATCTCGCCGCACAGACCGGGTGGCCAGTGACCAGGTTTTGCGGATTCAGCGAGAATGGCCTGGCTTGGAGGAGCGGGAGCAGAGGAGTCGGAGAGGAAGTATTGCTACCAGTGGCGAGTTGCTCAAGAATTTGAAGGAAGAGGCGGATAGCGTTGATTCGTCCATGGGATTTCGTGAATTGGAGAGGGTTTGTGCTCGAGTGGAAGAGGCTGATGGTAGCATATTGCGAAGATTAAGAGACAGAATTTTGATTTGAAGCTGGAGTTGCATATTCGAAGAGAGAAGATGTCTGCCAATGCTGAGAAACTTCAACAGGCAGAACGATTGATCGAGGAGGTATTCTGCCACATACTCGGTGAATGATGTTAATAGTAGAATGAGGAATTGCACGAAACATTGCGAGAAACAAGACTTGCGCTCAAAGCAAGAGACGATGAACTCGTCGACTGTAAAGCTCTCATCCGTCTTCTAAGCGACCAACTCGAAAACGCACACAATCGAATCACATCCTTTACAACCGCCTCCAGACTCTCAAGTCCCGTTTCTCATGTCGAAGAGCCATCCCTCAAAAAGACACCAGTTCTTCAACAGACAGAATTCCTTTATGAGGCTCAAAAATTGTCGCCGGGAAGTCCAGAGAGTTTGAGATCGTTGTCGGAATCAACGATTGCCAGTTGTTCTGAGGATGAAGAGTTGGAGAGTATTGAGACGGAGATGCAGGGTGAGACGATGACTGATCCAAGGGAGCCTGAGATTGTTGCGCCCATAAAGGAAATCAGAATGCCTTTGAGCTTGGAACATTCCCCCAGGATGACTCGTAGACAATCTCTTCTGGAGGAAATTTCACCCCAACGGACTCCAAGGTATCATGACCGACGACAATCTCAAATCTCGGCACATTCGCATATCTCGTCTCATCACAATTCGAGGATCTATCTCGAAGCGCAACCTCGATCTCCCCGAGAATCCAACTTTATTACCCCCGCGGTATCGAGAATCGCGGATGCGACCCCAAGGAATTATCTCCCGCCTACACCTGATGGTACTCCCATTCCGGTCAAACCACCTGCCCAACGTCCAATGACCCTCCGCAGCCGTCTGTTCAGATCGATATCCAATCTCCCTGAACCAGAACACCAGAACAACCAACAAGAAGAACACGAACCCCCTGCACCAAAACAAGTCATCAAAAAGAACAGTCTAATCCGCTTCTGGAAATCTAAATCGTCTTCCTCTGAAAACCAACAGGAATTCAAGAAGCCCTCTACAAGGCAAGTCTTCGAATACCCTCCTACGCCCGAGAAAACCCCCAAGCCCGTCTTGAGAGAAAACCCCAAAATCAAAATGCCCCATCAATCAGATCAATTGTCGCGGTATCCGAAAGTCCGTGTGGTGTCGGATGCCACCACTGCTACGACAAGTCCACCGCCCCCATCCACGGAATGGCGACAAAGTATCGGTCGACAAGTCACTGAAATGGTCCAACACTGGGAAAAAGAAACCTCCCGCCGCAGCAATCGAAATAGCGCGAGTTCAACCTCCACAACATACTCCAATAAACGAGCCAGTAGAGATGTCACAGCAAGTCCCTTGGCAGTTAAAGCCGCTAGGGATGCTTGGACTGCAAAGGCAAATGCTGCTGCTAAAGCCGCTGCGGGGGGTGGTTCACCGGGGGAGTATGCAAGGGAGACGGGCCAGAAGATTGACAAGTTGAGGAGTAAAAGGGACGAGTTGGTTAGGAAGATGGGGCTGAGTACTGTGCCGCCAAATGCTGCTGCCGCGTAGGAGGGGTCAGCTTGTTGGGTTGCTTGAACTTTGATATGATACCATGGGGGTGTTTTGCTGAGATTTGCTGCTTTGACATAAATACATTAGAATGATGGCGAAAGATCAATGTAATTTGATTATCTGAATGCATCTGACCTTGTGGAATTGAGTTTAAGTGGTCTGGTATATGAGATCCGTTGAGATCCAGAGTATATGAAATGTATCTACATGCCAGAGTGCTTCCTGCGCCGCAACTCCAATTCAACCCTCCGAGTATTGAAAAAAGTCGCAAAAACATCAATCAAAGCCATTTCCTTATCACCCGTCAAAACCCGGAACTCAAACTCCCTTAAAAGCATACCCAATCCCAAATATAACTCCGCATATGCCAAACTACAATCAACCTCATCTCACACAGAGGAAAGTACTTGACTCCAATGCAAGAACGCTGGCCTTTTGAAAAAGCAACGAGATATTGTTCCATAGTCACATCATATGATCCATCCTCGCGTAACCACCGGTCTGGCATGAAGAGATATGGATTGGGGAATATGGAGGGGTCGTTATGCACGGCTGGGGCGGACGAAGAAATTATTGTTCCGGCGGGGACGTGGGTGCCTTCGAATGTCCAGCCTCCTGAGGGGGCAATACGTGGTAATCGACCTAATACCCCGTGAGATAGACGGAGACCTTCTTTAATCGTCGCCGTCAGTAAAGGGAGTTTCTCCAATGATGACAACGAAGGGGTTTCCATGCTGTCGACTTCGTTTTGAAGACGTCGGACGGTTTTGGGGGCCCTCGATAGATGGTACAGGATATTGACTAATGTTATGGAAAGGGTATCTGTCCCCGCTAGGAGCAGATCCACTGACTCCGAGAGCGAATATAAAGGAGGGAAAGGCGTCTTTGATTGATTCGCAGTTTGAATGAACGTGGGGAAATCCCTGTCTACGGCTCGATCTTCCAATTGTTTCAACATCCCATTCAATCCCGGTCCACGACAATATAACGGAGGATTAACCCTGCTATTAATACCTGCAATGTTATAGGGGCGCAGTACTTCTTTAGAATGGGAGCGGGGATCTTGGACATGATTGAGATGAGGGACGGGAAATGCGATGCGAGTTGAAACCAATTACTCGTCGCCGTATCCATCGCATCAAGAATATCGTTCTTCTCGATGCCCGCCTCCAAGAAATTCAAACTATTCCCATACGCCAATTCAGCTAAAGTCAGCACTGTTAACTTGGTGATGAAGGGATAGAGGTAATACTTATGACGTCCGTGGCGAGAGATCGTACAGCAGCAAGGATATCGACATTTTCCCCCACGTCTGCTTTAGCGGTGAGATGTCCCCTGAGCACATGACATTTACTCTGTATCATATCCTCCATCTTTGCAATATTCCGTCGAGAGAATAGTGATGAGAAAGTCGATTTATACAGATGGTGTTGGTCACGGGATTGTTCTGTAAAGAGGTTTCCCACGCCCTCAATGCTGTTGAATTGGTTGTAATAGGGACCTTTGATGAGGGAAGGCATTTGGGCGTATATTGCTCTGTAGGCTGAAGAGGATGAGTAGTAGACTTCATTCGGGCCGATGCGAACAATACTCCCTGAACGCAAAGTCAGCTTCAAGGAAGTTTGATTCCGGATACCATATTTGTCCGCCAATTCAAGCAGCACGTTTCCCGTCTGAGACCGAAGGTCACTCAAGTCAGCAATGTACCGGTTAAGAGGGACGGATACTAATAAGTGAGCCATAAATTGGATATCCGCGCGAATATAGGTCCTGGAATATCCCGCAGAGGGGAAAACCATACTTGATAAACAATACATAATACCTCCCAAATCGCGAGAGCACACACCGTCACAAGCAGGAAGAACATGGCAGTCGTTGCAAAACTTGCAACGTTTTCAAAAGGACGAGGTTGTCGAGGATTATGTTTGTTTTGTTCTGAAGGGGTAAGAATGGCGGCGTGATTAGCGTGCTTAAAGGTGGCGGACTGGCGGTTGTAACTTGTGCCTAGGCCTTGTGACATCTCCTGTGGTCATAGACGAAGATCAGCGGTCCGTGGTGGATCCTTGAATAGACGCGTGTAACCGAGGTTCAAGTAAGGTGCGTGTAACGTACTCCGAAATGGCTGCCAACATCATTTGACAAATAGGTAATTGTCAACAAACCATCGCTTGTATTCTCAGGATGCGTGTATTGATTGTATCTATCAAATTATTAATGACAGAAGAGTACCGTGCCTGCGTGAATGCGCTGAGGAGCTTTGAATCTGTAGCCCGCGCTGATTGGTCAATGACAACCACCAAAAAATCCCGAAACCAGAATCAAAAGTCATCGCACCGCACCGTCAAATCCATCAACCATGTTCTGGAAAATAACCCTCATGCGCTCCGGCATTGGCCTTCCCAAGCGCCGCAACGACACTCTCGTCGCCCTGGGTCTACGAAAACGGTTCCGCACAGTCTTCAAACCCGTCAATCCGCAGATTGCAGGAAAACTGCTCCGAGTCAAGGAATTGGTCAAGGTGGATCTGGTCAAGGACGAGGAGGTTTTGACGAAGGAGGAGATGAGGGAACGGAGGCGGAGTGAGAAGGGATATGTCTTGGAGAGTTTGGGGACGGAGTATCTGGCGCCGGCATGACGTGGGAAGGGGTGGGATGAGGGTCATGGAGAGGAAGAGGGAAGGAGGGAAAACTTTGAGGATCGCATAGCGGGATGGGAATTGCATTTAGAAAGGCTTGTATCTACGTGTGTCGCGCATGGTCATTGTGTGATCACTTTGTCTCTTGATGACGCTGCCTCTGATGAGATATATTGTCAAATCCCGGGGGTTGCAGTGCATCCAGACAATTGCCATTTCGCAGGAATGAAGAAAGAGATCGATGTCGAATGATATTCTACAAATCTATGCCCGGATATCTCTGACTACCAATGCCATTCAAAACACCATTGAATCTATTTCCCCCACCAAAACCATTTTGTCCATGTTGTCGCGGCCCCTTTGTCCGTCTGGGTACTCTCTTCTCGTCCTGGCGCCTTATCACCCTCACCCCCCTTCGGCGGTATCTGGAATGTAGCTAACATTAGCCAATTCAAATAAAACAATAGATACATTTAAGCATCCGTTCTCTCCCACTCAAATTTTCTTTTCCACAATCAACCTCCGTCGTTGCGGCTTTCCCCTCCGGACCATGCTGTCCACCGACCCTGAACGCAATTTGCGGCTCAAATCCCTTTGTTCTCTTTTCATTGACGGCCCCTTCTCCGTCTCTTGCTCCCTCCTGTTGTTCCTTGGGCATATACTCCGGCGGAATAGGGAGTCCCTTCGTTAGGTAATACTCATACTTCGCCTGTCGATATTTCTCTTGATATTTCGCATTGTATTTATGCGGCACAATCATATGGCCAATGAAATATCCCTCAGTTTCCAAGTAATCGGATATCCTTTCGCCATCGGGATGCTTGTCAAGCACATGTTTTCCCCAAGCTATCGCCGGAAGAACCCAGAACTAAACTCAGCTACAGTCAACACCGAGGTCAATTACCGCACCACGACCAATAGCAATCATATTGCAAAACAAAGTATACCGCGTATTCGATTCCACAATTTGCAGACCTCCGAAAAACGGGATAATAGGATTCAATACTCTAAGCCAGAAACGCAGTCGAGGGGGATCCCGGATGAGTTGATGGGGAATTGAATGTTGATGATACAACGTTGATATGAAGTGGTACTTTATCCACAGGTAATATAAATGGAGATATCGTCGTTCGGAGGTTGGTAACTCTCGCTACACTTTAGCATTGCATGATAAAGGACGAGGTGTTGCTGGACAGGGGATGTTGGGGAGGTACGAGTTTTTGGGTGTTGGGGGCGCCGACGAGGGTCATGAAGTAGTGGGCGAAGGTTCTGCTATGTTTGGTATCCATTTTTGGTGGCGATGGGCCTTCTATGTCCATTGCGACTGGACTCAGCTAGACGATAGACTCGTCTTCGAGCCCAAGAATAGGACGTCAACCGTTGAACGACTCGGCCCATTTTTTCTGCCGATCACCTGAAGTTTCAATCTCGACTGCCAAGCCAAAGCCAGATATTTTCCGCGTGAAAGCCGTGACGCGAGAAAGATCGTCCGTTGACGAACTTTGCTTCGGCTCAGAGCCTCAACCTCAAGCATGGTAAGTAGCTCGAAATGACAAAAAGCTAACTATCAGTCTCGTGCAGAAATACTGAATGGTCTCAGAATAGGTATTTACCATACCACAAGGACTCTATGCTGAGATTTAGACGGCCGCCGATGGAACGAACTTCGCCATCATTCTTACCAAACTTCCATACAACCCACCGCCTCAGGCTCCTCCCTCGTCTCCCAAGGCAACACCACCATTCTCTGTACAGTAAACGGTCCCATGGAACCGACCTCCGCCAAAACCCGAGCACAGTACGATCGCGCAACAATTAACGTTGAATTCACGGTCGGTCCATTTAGTACCCTTGAACGCAAGAAACGGTCAAAGAATGAGAGGTTTCCAGATTTGTGAGGAATAGTGGTTGACGGTAGGCGGATACAGGAACTGAGTTTGGCACTGAGACAGACTTTTGAGGAGGCCGTGCAGACGCAATTGTTTCCTAGGAGTCAGATTGATATCTCGGTTTTGGTTATGGAGCAGGACGGAGGTACTACAGCCTCTTTGGAAAGAGCAGAGGGCTGACTGGATAGGGGTATTGCAGACGGCGATTAATGCGGTTACTTTGGCGCTTGTGGATGCGGGGATACCTATGAACGACTATATTTGTGCTACATCTGCTGGATTGGTTGATAATAATGCGATTCTAGGTCCGCAGCTTGGATTTCTATGACTGATGATAGATCTAAATAGTATTGAGGAGGCTGATATACCGCATTGTACATTTGCGACACTGGGAGCTACGGAGAAGATTACTTTGATACAGGTATTCCCATACATGTTATGTACTGAGATAGTCTGAACGACCGTTTCCGATGGAAGCGTTCGAGACGTTGTTGAGTCTCGCATTATCTGGATGTGAAAAAGTACACGGGATGATGGTCCAGACAACTCGGGAACGGAGTAAACAGATCCTCCATACGCTGGCTCGAGCTGAAGAGAAGTCATAATCTCCCCAAGAGAAAGCTAGCAGAAAGGAATTTATAGCATGGCATATATGTACATTAATTACAATACCTCATCGCCACGGTCTAAGCCTTGTCGCGCCAGTAACTCCCTTCTATGCCTATAAAATACTCCTAGTAGCTGTGTCCGTGTCTCTGAGTTCATTTTCTCAACAGCTAAGCCGAATGCTTCAACAGATGAATATCCAAACACCTTTGCCATGCTTTTAAATTGTCTCGTCCGAACATCCAAAGGAATATCCCTGCCATCAGGACAAAAGAATTAGGAGTTTTGTACCCAATCTTGTACTGCTTTCCACCAACGCCATGGTTAGACAAATAAGCCCTCAGATCACCCCTCTCAGCATCCTTTGCAGCCGACATGGCCATTTCCGAGATCCGTGCCTCAACACGACTAGGCCCAATAATCTCCATATTCAAATGCGTATACTCGACTCCCACCTCGGACAATATCGCCGTCACCGGATCCACAAACACCTCCTCCTCCTGGGCCTTCCCCAAGATATCATTCTGAGAACTAATCTTGGCAAACTGTCGTATCCCACTGACTCCATCCACCTCCGCCAACTGCATCGCATTATCCCGTTCATGCTGACTGAAATTCAATTCTGCCATCGCAATCACTTGTTCCGCCACACTAGTCTTATTCACCACGCCCCTTAAAAACGGTCTATCGGGATCGAAAGAGAAAATGTTTTCAAGACCAAAGAGTTCGCCATGAGATTGACCTTGAACGCCTTTGAAGTAGCGGCGTTCGTTGGAGGCGTCGTAGCCGATGTTGGCTTGTTGTTGTTTGTAGATCTGTCTTGCATAGACGATTTCTTCGACGGTGCCTTGAGAGATGAGGCGGAAGACTTCGACGTCACGACGTTGACCGATTCGGAAGGCCCGGTCTTGGGCTTGTAAGTCATGGGCTGGATTCCAGTTCGGATCAAATAGAACACTGTGCGTAAGGTTTATGGGCTGGAGGGGGCTGTACACTTTGTTGGCGGAGACGATATTGAGACCTACTCCACCTGCTTTGGTGGAGATCAAGAACACGAACATTTGCGGGTCATTGTTGAATTGGTCAACGACCTTAGTACCTTTCGTTAGAACGACATTCAGATGGAGTACGGTCTTCAAGATCCATGGATCCATCTAGTTTGGCATAGGAGTAGCTCTTTCGCACCATGAGATAGTCCAGCATATTCAGTAGTCTCACAGAATATGAGAATATCAGAACCTTGCTACCCTCTCGAAACCAATGCTGCAATAACTTTTCAAGAACCTGAAATCAGATAGGAAATGTATAGAACAGACCTTCCATTTCCCACATAGCTCGGGGTCGGCATAATTCAACATTGGTTCACGAGTACATAAATATCGGGATTGCTCAGGTAACGCAATGTCAATGATCTCCTGATCTTTCTCCTTCTTCTCTGGTCCATCCTCATTCCCTGGGATCAGTCAGTCCTACATGGATTGTACTTGGAATCATCAAAGCAATATGGTTTGAGAGCTTTTGGACATACATCATGTATCTATGGTTAGTTTCGCAGAGTAAAACACAATACGGGAATATGAGTTCTTCAATTCGTTTGCCTTCTGCGTTAGTTGCATAACAGCAACTTCGTCTCAGAAGACCACTTCCGCATTCACATGGTTCACTACGTCGTTTAATTAGTTCGATGTCTTCACATTCCATGAGATTTTCGTATGCAATTCGTTGTGTCTCGGTCAATGGACAGAAGACGACCTTATCAGTTTTCGTGGGCAGCTGGTCCGCAATGAGTGCCTTCGTCCTAAAAGGATGAGTGCAAGACTTGCTGGGAATTACCTCCTGAGGAGGAAATGAGGAAGAAGATTCGTCTTTAGTTGAAGCGCGATTTTCTACGGTTATTCCCGACATTCTTGGCTCAGGGATACTCTAGCAAGAGACAACTGTCTATTATTCGCATCATGAGATTGACCTAGCCGCAATGGTCTAGCAACTTTATTCTTCCACTCGATCAAACTGCCCACAAGCCCAGGATTAGTCCAATCCAACAATGTCCATAATTCCTACTTGTCACCCCTCTTCCTCGGAGGAATTGATACCTCGTAATTATTCTGTATAGCAGTTCCCGTGAGACCGATCCTGACGCGAGAGTTGACGAGAGCCATTTTCTCTGTCACTTCGCTTTTGCGTTCTTTGATGATATGGCATTCATCGGCGATGACACAGTCCCATTCGATCATGTTGATTTTTTCTTCGTTTTGCTTGTATGTGGTATAGGTTGTGATGAGGATTTCTAGACGGCCTGAGGCGGCCGTGTTGAGAGTTGTCATTTTATTTGTTCCGTGGAATAAGGATACGTGCCACCATCCCCACTTTCATGAGTTAAAGTTGCAAGGGAGATATGTACAGTATGGAGCTCTCGTTCCCAGTTTGACATCACACTGCCGGGACAGATAATTAGAATGCGAGGGTATGCAAGGTTTCTCTCTCGGGCTAATCTCATTCGTTTTTTATCCGTCGAAGTCCCTCGTTTTCCAAAGATAGCTGTTAGAAAAGCGATGACCTGCACAGTTTCTACACATCTGTTAGCAATCCGTTGAGAGAGGAGGAGAATACTTCCAAGACCCATGTCATCTCCAAGAACCCCGCCTCGGCCTTCTTTCCACAGTCGATACATAAAGTCTACTCCCTCGACTTGATAATTGCGTAACCATTGCGCTACCGGACCAGGTATTATACCTCCGGAAGCTAGCAGGAGATCTTCCTTCGGCGCTGGCGGGGCAGTATCGAAGCATGGTCGTTCAGTAAAATTCTCCGAGTCGTCTAGATCTGAAAATACAATAGGTTCAGGTGGCTTGTATGGCTTGGTATCGTTCCGTCGAGTAGATATAGATATATCAGTATCGGATTCATGCTCTGTACATTAGTCTCCAATGAATATTTGGGGCCGAGATACCGAGGTTCAGTGGCCGGCTTTTTGGACGACGGAAGGTCCCGCGAGGGTTTTTGCCTACTCCCGTTGTTGGTCGTTTTTTCCCTTTGCGTTTGGTGGGTGCTTGGAGAGTTGATGTTTGCCTTCTCTTTACTCGTTCTTTCGTTATTACAGCTGCTTCCTCTGCCTCCGACCAAACCAATTTGTCGCCATCTTCCTTAGCTCAATTCAAATAAGAGGTCTACCCTCATGAGTCACTCGTCTAGACGAAGTCGACTCAGGAATACGTGGTGAGAGATTATCTCGCTTCCGTTTCACAGAGGATCGACGTTCGCTGAGAGATCCGTCGTCTCCTTCTTCATCCACAGTATCCTCGCCGTCTCTTAGGACATTGACGCTACTACTGTTTGTAATCGAGGATATACTCTTCGAATCATTCGGCCGCTTTGGTGGAGCCGACAAATCCTCATCGTCATAGTCACTTTCCGTTTCAGACATCACATTAGGTTTGTTGATCCATTATTGACGAGTGACACACAAAGATTTAAGGCACCGCCAAACGGCTTTATTTGGGAAATCCCGCACTAAAGCCAAGGGTTCTTTTTGTAGTTCCACCGCCGGTTTCTGTTGTCGCAACTTGTCATCTCTACATACAGCAAACCTGAGCGATTTCCACACAGTTGCACACATCTCTCCGTCATCCGTTGTTGCGATACTTTTGATTTATATTTGGCTGGTTGTTGTGGGCTGTTGATGTGGTCGAAATGAAGAATGATTCTCCGTCAACAATGACAATTTCATATGACAAGAAAACACAAGAATCATACAACGTCCTCGAAGATCGACCTTATCGCACGGCTCAACCAAAGGTATTTATCTGTCGTTTACAAGTGTTAATTTTAGAAACGGGTGACGTATCATCATCATGAAGATGTTGGGAACTTTCATTTTGTACATTCCCCCAGAATCGTGTAACTAATGGTAGGGCGAGGGACATCCGATGGTACTATATTCTTGCGGGACTCGTGTTGATGGTAGAAACCGCATCGGTTGACTTTGACAAATCATCTCGTCCTTGCATATGGGATGCATAATCATATGAATTTATACCGGCCACGGAAAGCGACAGAGGAAGAGATCGAAGCTTTCCATGCGTCTGACTATATCGAGTTTCTACAAAAGTAATAAAAGTCACCAACGAGAATGCTGACAGTAGAGTCACGCCCGACAATGCACAACAATATTCCCAGGTGTTTCAGAAATATCACGTTGGCCCCGATTCCGACTGTCCGGTGTTCGACGGAATGTACGAGTTTTGTTCACTATATGCTGGATCAAGTATAGACGCTGCCAGAAAATTGGCTCGAGGGGATACAGATATTGCAATTAATTGGTCTGGTGGATTGCACCATGCCAAAAAGTTCGAAGCCAGTGGATTCTGTTACGTCAATGATATCGTCCTTGCTATCCTCTATTTACTTCGGTATCTCACCTCTGCTTTCTATGCTAAGTCAGATACCACCCTCGTGTATTATATATTGACATTGATTTACACCACGGCGATGGAGTACAAGAAGCCTTTTTCTCAACAGACAGAGTTTTTACATTATCTTTCCACAAATACGATCCGGAGAATTTCTTCCCTGGCACAGGAAATTACGATGAAGTGGGTGCTGGCTCCGGAAAACATCATTGTCTCAATGTCCCTCTACGAGATGGGATAGACGATCCTTCCTATGTGTCACTTTTCAAGACGATTGTGGAACCGGTATTGGTGGCCTACAGACCTACCAGTGTTGTCATTCAATGTGGTGCGGACAGTCTCGGATGCGACCGGCTAGGCCGGTTCAATTTGTCCATTGTAGCGCACGGGGAATGTATCGAGTTTATTCGCAGCTTCAATATCCCATTGCTTATTCTTGGAGGAGGAGGATACACAGTCAAAAACGTGGCTAGATGCTGGGCATACGAAACGTCTCTGGCATTACAACTCGAATTACCTGCAACAATCCCAGAGTCGATGCCTCCTGAATTTCGATCTAAATTTGGTCCAGATTTCGAGTTGCATCCCAATCTACGGACGACAGTGCCAAACGCCAATAGCGCAAAGTATCTGGAGAAAATCCGGGGGATTTGCTTGGATCAATTGAAGTGGATGAGAGGTGCTCCGAGTGTGGAGTTTTCGGAGCGGTATGGCGGCGACTGGAGGGATGATGATGTTGATGATGCAATAGAGGATGAGTATGCTGATTCAAATGTTGGTATGGAAAGAAGTTGGGAGGGAAATGGTACCCGGAGCGAGAATTCTTATAGTGGTGGTGATGTTGTTGGGAAGGGATTAGATGCCATTGTCAATGTATAATGAATTTTTCTTTCACATATTGAGGCTATTACGAACTATGAAATAACTAGAGTATCTATCCATATCCCTGTTGTATCTTTGTAGTGATGAGCCGTAAGCAGTCAGGGCATGAAATATCAATCAATTTACTGGCGTCGATCACTTTGTTTTGTTTCCCACTCCCACTTCCACAATTGCCGGGATGCCTCAACATTGACTTCCCCAAAGCATGAATCGCAAAGCCTGATATTCATTTTGGCGGCTAAGGAACGAAATAAAACATGCAAGAATGTATTCACTTGCCTCGAAGAAATGACTGACCTTTGTAGTCTCATTGCATGCCGGTCTATCGGCACAGCATCTTGCTCCCACGTTGGCGCATTTGGTCAATCTTTGCTCAAGTCCCTCCACGCCGTATGCTGAATTTGTAATGAACTTTGGTACTCAACTGCAAAGCATTTAACTGACATTGAGGCCCGAAAAAGATGACCAGGCCTGTAGCGCATCACTACATACGGTTGATAACCGACATTGATCCCTCAACGATATCAGAAACGACACCAGTAAAAGCGGAAGCCGATGTCATCGAGGTAGATACGTCGTCACCTCATGCCGCCTTATCGTCGAAGGAGTCCTGGGTTTCCAAACAAAAATGGTACTGCTAATGAATGGGGCGCTCCGTACTGAGAATTTAGGTCCATACAGTATCAGGATACTCCTGACGCAGCAAAGAGGCCTACTACCTTTCGCACCGTGTTAACAGCTCCTGTCCATCATGGCAATCCGATTAAATTCTTCGACAAGCTCAATCACGAATTCCATTACGAATATATTCTCAAAGGTCATCGACTAATCCACAATAATATAATAATCACCCTGTTCCAGATATTCAAGGTACACTTTTCTGGGGAAGGCTCTAATGGCAGCCCCGTATACCTCATGAGATCAAGGACGGAGTAGAGGCCATCGACCCATCGTCAGGTTGGATACTCCAAGCAGTCGTCAACGTAGAAAACGCAACTGAACAACCCCTCGCGGCACAAGCTCTGGAAGAGTTAAAACAGCTGAAAACGGATTTAAGTCAAAGCTTAGGCATGGAATTGGAAGTCGTTGATAGGATGTTACTAGATACCCGCACCCGCGCACCCGGTCAACCGTGACAAAGTTCTTAAGTACATATACATTGACAACAAATCAATTCCGAAAATATTATTACAGTCACCACAGTACTCCGTCCCGCCAGACCCATATCCAACCAACTTTGAGACGCAAGATGAGCCGGTATGAGTTCTTATTACTCTGACATATCGATCGGAATGAAATTGCCCACAATACAGCTCGGACTACACATTAATATCGTCTGGAAGGGTGTTACATGTTATATTTATCCCTGCGTATCGTGAAGGAGAAACAGCAGTTGATGACACCCCCGCGTCCACTTTGGGAGTTTGGTGAATTCGCCGTATCTGGATTCTTAAGGAGACAGCTCGTGAGTACAGCTTTCTGCCCGTTGTCGAATGCTATGTTTCCGTACTTCTCCCAATAATTGATGACCGATTCTTCTGCCATCAACTCATAGATCGCAAGGCGGCCCTGAAATCAGCTACGGTATCTGGCAAGAGCTTACGTCTCGTAACTCATCGAGAGCAACATTGATGAGAGCGGCAAATTCCTTATTTCCTCGGTAAATCTCCCCTGTTCGCCGCCATAAGCAGGCAGGAATTGCCATGGAAGTGAACACTCGATCATAGTCGAGTAATAATCTCTCAAAGAATTCCTCGACTAAAACAAGGTCAACATCCTTCAAATTCTGTGAGATGGCTCGGAAAGTCGGTCTAAAGACACCCAAGGTCCGGAGGATACGTTGGCGAGCCATTGGCGACATACTACAAATCAGCAGAGACAAATACACTAAGCTACTGGATCTCCATATATTTTTGTAGTCGTGCATAACCTTTGACATAATTGAACGGTTTAAGAATTCCAGCATCCACCTTAGCATTGATGACCTGCTTGAGACGCTCTTCTGGAGAGACTTCTCCAGCCGGATCCGCCGCTGTGAGCAAGTAATGTTCCTTTGCGACGTCTACTTCTCTGTTCCCGCCGTTAGGGTTGGGAGTAGGCAATCGTTGTGGAGCATTAAACAACATATTGTTGTCCTGGCCTTGGGAAAGGAGATTATTCCCATTTGCAGGGTTGAGCTGGTTGAAGCTGGAGTCGGCGTTGAAGCCATTATCACCTATTATGCCTCCCATGGGATCGTTGAGAGTATTGTCGAAATTAGGCAAGTCGTCTCCCAGTGTCATGAAATCATTCAATACCGAAAATTCATTTCCAATGACATCTGAGGCAAAGGTATACGGCGCCTGTAAGTAGGGGTATGACTGCCAGGACAAATTCAAAAAGTCGAAAGAGTCGTTGGAAGACGGTTGTAGGGGAGGAGGCGATCGATGATTCTGGCCAGTTTGATGAGCTGCGGCGCCCTCTAAAAGTAAGCACACTTCGCTTCGCTTCGGGAAGTCGACCTGTTTTGATTTCACCTTCGATAAGCTGATCTGGGGAAGTCACATCAACTGCAGGAGATTGACTTGTCGAGTCACTCCCATTTTCTCGGCTCTTGTCCTTGACTTCATCATGACATAGATGTCCGATATTGCGCTTCACACATCGAGCGCAGGGTCTGTTTGAATCGCATGTCATATGTGACCGTCGACAATATAAACAAGCTGCATGACCTGTATTAGCGATAATACAACGGTGACCCGAGTTGCGCTTACCATGGTTAACTTTTCTACGCTTTGCGCCCCCAGAGTCGCCCATTGTCGCTGACCCTGTCGGTGAACGGTTCGAATCGTAGCCGTCGTTCGCAGAAAGCTGGTCCAGGGATCCCACATGGTCGGGGCGAATGGGAGTAAAGTGCGAAGACCGTGCAGCATCAGAAGGATTGTTTGAGAACGTTGGCGACGACATCTTTATTTG
>Ga0302325_10003685_pt1 | contig 35951 bp, 29 predicted proteins | sample Palsa_T0_2_FD_201948 | JGI IMG/M metagenome (GOLD analysis project Ga0302325, IMG submission 201948) | Peat permafrost microbial communities from Stordalen Mire near Abisko, Sweden - Palsa_T0_2 | ecosystem: Environmental > Terrestrial > Soil > Palsa > Peat permafrost | place: Sweden: Abisko...
GAACCGGCGCGCGAAGCGGTTGAAGGCGTCTTGTCCAGGCTCTGAGGAGTGATTCGACGCCGTGCCTCGACAGCGCCTGTTATCGTGGGCATCGCCTTCAGCAGCTCGTCCGGAGTCCGGAAACGCTGTGCCGGATCTTTCTGAAGGAGTTTCTCAACAAGAACTGCGACCGGCTGTGGAACTTCTTTGAGTCGCTCAAGTGGTAGGGGTGCGTGCTGATGCTGATACATCACCTCAGCAGGGGAGCCTCTGAACAGCGCATGGCCAGTCACCATCTCCCAGAGCACCCCGCCCAGCGAGTACAGATCCGATCGGATGTCTACTCCCAATCCCGCGAATTGCTCCGGACTGGCAAAATCCGGCGTTCCGACAAAAGCCCCAGGCATTGAAATCGCGGTTTGATTACCTGACACCTCGTCCGCTCTGGCTAGGCCGAGGTCGATGATTTTCGCAGTCACAGCACCTTCTTCCTCCAGGCTCACCATGATGTTGCTTGGCTTGATGTCGCGGTGAATGAGCTTCTGCTTGTGCACCGCAGCCAAACCGGAAGCGACCTGTGTCGCAATTTCCATTGCCAGCTTTACCTCCAACCGGCCGGAACGTCTGATGAGGTTCTCGAGCGTTTCTCCTGCTACGAATTCCATCGCGTAAAAGTAGTTCTTACCGGTTCTGCCAAGGTGGAAGACTGAGGCAACATTCGGATGACGGACGCTCGCCGCCGCGCGGGCCTCACGCAGGAAACGAAGGCGCGCCGATTCATCGCCGACATATTTTTCACTGATCAGCTTCAGGGTCACTGGAAACCGCAAATCGACATCGAACGCTTTGTAAGTGACACCCATGGCACCCCGACCCAATTCCTCGAATGTGCCGTCCTCGCGTCGCATCATCTCGTATTGATCAAAACGCCCATCGTCGGCCAAGTCGTCCTCCACCGTCGCTTCGGGACGCATCGCCCGACGCAATAAACAGACGGGGCAACCCGCACCATCTTCCTGGACCGTGTACGGGACACCGCAGTCCGGGCAGCGGCGTGGCCACTCACCCTCAGCAGCTTCGAGTGGGCCATCGGGTTTCATGCGGTGCGTCCAAGAGGGATTAACTGCCGGTAGCTACGCACGCACCTGGCCTTCGGCCTGTACCAGCGCCTCGCAAAGCCCGTGCAGTTCGGCCTCGATCTCTGTCGGGTCCGATACGGTGCGCTCCACTTCCTCGCGCACTAATTGCGTGTGCCGCTGGCGTAGCCGGTGTATGAGGCTCGTGATCTTCGGTACACCGATCCCAAGGGCGCGCGCGGCTTCCTCGTAGGTGACCGGCGAGCGGCAGCCGACCTCGCTACCCAAAAAGCCTTTCAAGACTTGAAAGATCTTGGCTTTTCCGGCCGCAGCCTGTTCTTGCTCAAGGCGCTCCGTGGTGCGGCGCAAAAGCAGCAGCGCCCACTGCGCATCGTAGAGTGTTTCCGGGGTGAGCCGGTCTTCGGATTCGAAACCGAGGCGAGCCTCCGCATCCTGCCAATCCAGCCGGATCACCTCGGCGCGCCCGCCTCGTTTTTCCGCGGCTGCCCGTTGGATTTCGACCGCAATGAAGTTCTGGAAAGAGGCGAGCAGAAAAGAGCGAAATCTTCCCTTAGACCGGTCAACGGTGGCTAGCCCGCGACTGCCGATCAGATGTCCAAAAAACCCTTGAACCAAGTCTTGGGCGTCCCAGGGCGTGCAACCACGCCGCCGGGCAAAAGCGTAGAGAGGCCGCCAGTAGCGCCCACATAACTCGGCCAAAGCTTTCGGGGCACCCGGCGCCCGGCTCTGCACCGCTTCCAGAACCATGCTCCAGCGTGTCTTATCGAACTGGCCGTGATCAGGTCCGGCGGAGCTTTGGTCCTGGCCCATACTGAAATGCAGATTTCCCAACTCCCCCTTCTTACCGCCGCTGAGTTCGAAAATAAAGCAAAACGCGCCCGAGATTCTGAAAGTTTGTCGATGGGATTGCCTTGTAATCAGTAGAGCCTGGAATGCGATCGCAAATCCGCGATAAGGATTCGGTTTAATTTTTCAAGGCTGTCGAAGCGAAAACAATCATAGATAGAAACACGTGCCCCGAAGGGGCTCTAGGACTCAGCCTGGGGTTTCGTACCTGTTTAGCGCGATACCCCAATCCTCCTCGTCGTCGTCGTCGTTATCGCTTGGTGATCGGGCTGTAGGCGAGGATGCCAGAGGAATAAGATAGGAGTTTTGCTCGTACCTCCCCGGAAAACGGCCGAGGAGGAGGACGACGACGACGAGGAGGATTGGGGAATGACGCTAAACAAATACTGGGTTTCAACCCCAGGATCCATTCCAGCCGAGCGACGCGCCCTCACAAGGCGCTACTCCGTTGCGCCCTCGGGAAAAACAACCGGCGCGCCCGGGTTGGAGGTGCTGAAGGGGCGCCAGAGAACCGCGTTCAAACCGGCCCGTTTCGCTCCTCAAAACGGAGACGATGTTGCAATATCGCGAACTATAAGATCGTGATGTCGAGATCGAACTAACCGGGCTTTCCGTTACTCGGATTTCGAGCCCTGGTATGCCGCCGGTTGGGAACTTGGTCCGTTAAGTCCCTGTACTATGTTTCCGAGTCTTGTTCTATACGCTTATATTCTCTTCCTCACTGTCAGGTTTGCATGACTCGACAGTTGAGAGGTAAGCGCTCCCGCGCGTCTTGGGATGCACGTCTCGCGGCGGTATCCGCTCCGACAGTCCCGCCGCTCCGAAAATTCTATTTCCTTACTAATCGTAAAAATATTTAAAAAATCCTGAAAGTCGGAGCTCACAATCTATTTGTAACTTAACGAGGAATAACTCACTCGACCTTGCTGTCACCGGAGACTCGAAGAGGTCTCCGTCAACAGGCCGGTGGGCGACAAAACATTCTAAAACACCGGGAGTGGACAATGAAAATACGCTTGGTAGTTGCCCTAGTAGGGCTGGCAATCGGCTTTACAGTGCCGACCTTTGCCCAACAAAAAGACACGGTCGATCCACAAACAATCGAGCAGTTTGCTGCGCTCGGTAAGAAGTATGCCGAGGCAGTCAACAACAACGATGCCGCCGCCGTAGCCGCGCTCTACACGGAGGATGCGGTCGTGGTGACGGAAACAGGGACGATTTACGGTCGGGAGGCCATCGAGAAACATTGGGCAGACTTGTTCAAGCAAGTTCACTTCAGCAACCATATCGCCAAGCAGTATGCCCCTCACATTATAGGCACGGCTGGCAATGAGATGTGGGGCAACGGAGAATGGAGTGCCACTATTCAAGGCAAGAACTGGGGTCCGAAAGACCTAAAAGGCTATTGGGGAGATGTTTTTGTTCGTCAGGGCGATGACTGGAAGATTCTGATGGACACATCGAACACAACCCCAGCACCAGCTGCGACACCATCTCCGACGGCCAACCCTAGCAACTAATAGCATCCTGATCCGCGCGGTGAGAGATTTGGAACTCCGGGGCTTGATAGCAGATTGACTGACCCCTTCTAATCCTAGACGAAGAAACAGCTCGTTCCGCCACATTTGTCCAGCCGCAGCTGAATAAAATTGCGACATGAAAAAGTCGGCCCATCGTGCCGTTTAGCTTAGTCGTTGGGCAGAATACTAATTTCTTTTGTCTTTTGTATTGACGCGACCCCCTTTTCTGACATTCGAAGCGGCGAAAGCAGATAAAGAGACAACCAAATGAAAACAAGTCGCTTATTGAACCTCTCAGATAAGACTACAGCTCACGATCGGGCTTCAGGGGAGGAAAAAATGGGCAGCATGGAACGTCGAACGTTTTTGAAAGCAGCCGCGTTGGGCGGGGTTGCTTTGTCGATCGGGGGCGCCGCGAGTCTGCTCGCCCCGAACGGAGCGCGTGCGCAAGGAGCGCCTCCCCCTGCTGCTCCAAGTTGGCCGAATAGACGCTTGCTCGATCTCTTGAAGATCGACCATCCGATCATCCAGGCGCCCATGGGAGGGGCTGTGAGTCCAAGCATGCCGGTAGCCGTTTGCGGGTCGGGCGGGCTCGGCTCTTTTCCTTGTGCCTTTTTGACTGTCGCGCAGCTGCGCGATGTGGTTGCCAAAATCCGCGCCCAAATTGGCGCCAAGCCCCTGAACCTCAACTTCTTCTGTGATGTGAGACAGCGGGATGCGGCGGTGGAAGCCGCATGGCTCAAACGGCTCGCTCCCTACTACACCGAGTTTGGTGTGGACCCTCCTGATCTTCCTACCAGTGTTCACCCGCCCTTTAACGCGGAAGTGTGCGATGTTGTCGTGGAGTTAAAGCCGGAAGTCGTCAGCTTTCATTTCGGGTTACCGGAGAAATCCCTGGTCGATCGTCTCAAAGCCGCGGGCTGCGTCATCCTCAGCTCTGCGACGACGGTCATGGAAGCGCGGTGGCTCGAGGACCATGGAGTTGATGCAGTTATTGCCCAAGGTGTCGAGGCTGGCGGCAGCCGCGCCATGTTCTTGACGAGCGACCTCGAATCGCAGCTCGGTACGCTCGTTCTCGTCCCACAAGTCGTCGATGCGGTGAAAGTTCCGGTCATTGCGGCGGGTGGCATTGCCGACGGCCGGGCTATCGCGGCGGCACTCGCGCTGGGTGCCTCAGCCGTGCAAATGGGGACGGCGTACTTGCTTTGCCCCGAGGCGACAATTTCCGCACTTCATCGTGCAGCCATTAAGTCCGCGAACGGAAGGCCCAGCGCGATTAGCAATGTGCTAACGGGGCGGCCCGCTCGTGTACTCGTCAATCGCATCGTCCGCGAGGTAGGACCTCTCGCCACCGATGTTCCATCTTTTCCTCTGGGCGTACTAGCACTTGAGCCACTGCGCAAGAAGGCGGAGTCCGAGGGCTCTGCCGACTTCACCGGGCTAACCGCCGGAGAAGCTGCGGAGCTCTGTCGAGAGCTTCCCGCAGGTGAGCTTACCTTGAAGCTGGCCACAGAGACACTTCAGAGGCTCGGCGCGCTCAGCCGGGCAGGCTGAGATCGGCGCGACTCCGAGCCGTAAGCAGGACGCCCAAGCTGGCGAACCCACAAGTTGCGCGTGCCTGGAAATCAGGAACGTGAAACAGGGGGCGGGTCTCGCTCGTTTTTGTCGCGAGCCGATAGTCGCGCGCGGGAGCCGGTTGCTCGATCTTGCTGCGGCGGCTATCCTCGCGCGAATCAAAGGAGCTGGTTACAAAATCGTTGGGGTCCAGAAGGAAATCGCCCCACGGGGCAAAGCAGGAGCGCGCCGAACGCAAGAAGGTCCTGGCTTTGGCGCAGGCTCGGTCGTGACACCCCTGCATGTGCGGCTCTGCAGAGAGCATATAAAAGGCAAGGGAAAGCCTGGCATGTGTGAAGGCCATGCCTGGGCACTGTCTAGTAAACTCGCACAGAATAACATTCACGGTCACCTAGTATATTACGACTGGATTTATGTCGCGTCCGTACCGGTTGGCGGCAAGGATAAGGGTGAGCACGTGTTTGTGATGTATCAACCAAACGAAGCGGAGGAGTACATCGTAGACAACGGGCACGAGGATCCGATTCGTGTTCCGCGTAACGCTCCTCTCATCCAGCTCGTGTACGCAATGGGGTATGATCATCCTGCGCCCGTGGAGGTATATCTAAAAGACAACCTAGCCGCAGTCAGATGGCATGTTTCTAATAAATACCGAGGAAAAAGTAGATATAGTAACACCTGCACGGGAAAGCATGCGAAAAAGATGGTCTACAACCTCCCAAGTGCGTCGGCTAAGCCAGTTTTGCCAACAAGCTGGCAACAAACCGCTGAAGTTAAACGCGTTGCCACTTTGTTGCCAATTTTTGATTCGTTTCTGTACGGTTCCGTTCGACTATGGAAGCTGTTCTTCGAGGGACACAAATTCACCGAGGGAAGAATTCGGTTTTCAAGCCCGGTATGATAAACCTACTTTACGGCTCATTACGGCTCTTTTAGAACTCGATTTTAGAGGCAATTCCTGCGCGCCACCCTTTGATTTAGTCCGCGCCCAGAGCACTTGGCAGATCGTTTCATACGCGAACTTTGGCCCGTTGAAGCTTGCTCTTTGGTCGGTTCTGCTCTAATCAAACTGCCGTGAACGACGGTGAACTAGTATAACCTCGCGTATCACTTGTGGTATCACTTTTGACAAATTTAAAGGCTAATTCGGCGTAAATCGTTCATAATCAACTGTCTCCGTAGTTCAACGGATAGAACGGAGGTAACCAAGCAGGATCTGCGAGTTCGCTCGAGGCCGCCGGCTGCTGCCGCTTATGAGGGGCAAGAGAGTTTCCCTCAAAACGTATTACCCAGACCCGAAGGGTTTGACTTGTCGACGCGATCCTTGGACTTTAATGGAAATTCATGGTCAGTGCCAGACTTTGTAGGAAAAACTGTTAGGAAACAGTTTGCTTTCAAACAAAATCATGCGTAAATCGTTGATTTAGAGAGCTGGAGCGGGCAACGAGAATCGAACTCGCATAGCCAGCTTGGAAGGCTGGAGCTTTACCATTAAGCTATGCCCGCAGAGGATGAACGGGTTAGAATGCTGACATGGTGTAGCGAGATCGCAAGCCGTTTTTTCCGGTCAAGCCATCGGCAGAGCGGGTCGGCGTCGGCTTGCGATGCGCAACAAAACAGATGCCAATATGGGGAGAGGGCACTAAATTGCGCAGCGAGTGGATACCGACTTTGCGGAGGCTATTGACCGTTTTATTCTCTATCTCGCCACCGAGCGGGGACTGTCGGAGAATTATCAATTGTTGACGAGGCGATCGCTCGAAAAATTTGCGGATTGGGCCGGAGCCATGAAGCGGCTTTCTTCTCCTCGCGAGGTCGAGCTGGATTCATTGAGCGAATACCTCGCGACCGAGAAGCAAAGAGGTCTCGCTCCCGGTTCGATGAAACTCATTGTGGTCGCGCTCAAGATTTTCTTCCGGTTTCTGAAGATGCGCCTCATGACCGACCGCGATCCGGCGGAGCTGCTTTCGTTGCCACGGCTTGCGCGGTTTTTGCCGGAAACGTTGAACCCGTTCCAAGTGAACCATCTGTTGGAAATCAATCTCCAGGGCCGGCCGTTCCCGTTGCGGGACCGCGCAATCCTGGAATTGTTCTATGCTTCGGGACTGCGCATCAGCGAGCTGGCTGGAGCGCGTCTCGAGAATTTAAATCTTCAAGAACGAGTCATCCGGGTAATAGGCAAAGGTTCAAAAACGAGGCTTGTGCCGATTGGGCGGATCGCCTGTGACGCGATTGACCAGTATCTGACGCAGGAACGAATCCGGTTGGTTAGGCCCAAGACCGGGAACGAGGTCTTCTTATCCAGGCACGGGAAAAAGCTCACGACCCAACGGATCTGGCAAATTATCAAAGAGATCGCCGCAACCGCCGGATTTGAAATCAACGTTTACCCGCATCTCTTGCGGCACTCTTTTGCGACGCACCTCCTGGCGAACGGGGCTGATTTGCGGATCATTCAGGAACTACTCGGGCACGCGGATATCGGGACGACGCAGATCTACACGCATGTCGAACAGAGTCGGCTGAAATCGATCCATAAGCAGTTTCATCCCAGAGGGTAGAGAAAACGTATTGGCGCGGTGAACACGGGTCGGCGGGTCGGCCAGGGACATATCGGTGTGTAGGCGAAGCGTCCCCTCTTTGCTTCTTTGAAAGGGGAGCAAACCGATACGGTTCGGCTAAGACGCTTCTTTTAGGTTGAGTATTCGGTCCGGGTGGACGTTAGCTCAATGTTGGAATGAGCACGTTTCGGCTGAAGCCCGCGGATGTCGTTGATTACAGCGTCTACGTTCTGTACCGCGGGGTGGGGTGGCTTCTTGGATGTTTGCCATTGACCTGGGTGTTTGGTCTGGGTCAATCCGTTGGCTGGCTCGGGTACCATTTGCTCTGGGGTTACCGTCGTCTGGCAGCGGCGAACATCCGAATCGCTTTTCCCGATTGGTCCCGTGAAGAGGTGGAGTGTTGCGCCAAGCGCCATTTCAGGGAACTCGTGGCGAATCTGCTCTGTTCCTTTGTGCTGGTGGAGAAGCCCTGGGAGGAAGTGCGGAAGCATCTTGACGTTTCAGCCCTCGAGCGGGCAAGGGACCGAATCGGTGGGGCGAAGAGCGTACTCTGGACAATTAATCACATTGGGAACTGGGAACTGTTCATCTTCTGTGCGGGCTTGGTTCGCACTGGCAAGCACGCCGTTATCTACCGTGCGTTACCGAACCGGTTTATCGACGCGCATATCCGCCGTGCCCGAGGCAGCACCGGGTTAGAGTTAATCGAACGTAACCATGGACTCGCACAAAGCACGCACGTGCTGAAGGGAGGCGGAGTATTGGGAATCCTTGTGGATCAGCATGCCGGAGACAAGGGTCTTTGGACGCCGTTTTTCAATCGCCTGGCTTCCACGACTCCGTTGCCGGCGATCCTCGCGACAAAGACCGGCGCAGAACTTCTTCCGGTGGCCATCTTTACGGTCGGTCCAGGAAAGTGGCGTCTGGGCGTTGGCGAGTTCGTGCCAAAGCAAGGCGCTTCCATTGACGAGTTGACCCATCGAATTAATCGCGCGCTAGAGTTGTTGATCATCCGACGGCCAAGCGATTGGTTCTGGCTTCATCAACGGTGGAAAACTCCTTCTCCGAAATTTCTGCTCCGCGAATACAAACGGGGCGTTTACGTGCCTAAAGACTTCGGTCGGCTTGCGCCATTTCGTATCCTGGTGCGATCCAGTAACTGGCTGGGCGACGCAGTGATGAGTGCGCCGGCGATTCGGCGCCTCAAACTTGGCAGACCGGATGTTCGACTAACGGTGCTCACCCGATCGAAGCTGGCGGATTTCTGGCGCCTTGTCCCTGAGGTCGACGAATTGATCATGATCGACCCGGGAGACTCTGTTTTCCGTGTCGCATCAAAGATCCGAAGCAATTTCGACGTTGCTATTCTATTTCCGAATTCTGTCCGTAGCGCTCTCGAAAGTTGGTTAGCCGGGATTCCGCGCCGGGTCGGTTATTCCCGGCCGTGGCGCGATTTTTGCCTGAATCAATTCATTCCTGAGCCGTCGTTTCCGGTGCCGTTGCAACATCAGGCAGGTCATTACCTGCGCATCATGGATCGAATCGGGGCAAATCTGGACGAAGCTCTGGAGCAGAAAAACCACCGTTCCGCTGAACCAGGGCTGGCTGGTCTCTGCCCGGGCGCGGAGTATGGCCCGGCGAAACGGTGGACAGAGTTTGCTTCGGTCGCCCACCAATTATCCGAACGGCACGGATTGCATTGGCTGATTTTTGGCACAGCCGCTGAGAAACCGCTTGCAGCCGGGATCGTAAAAACGCTGGCGAACAGCTCAACCGACCTGACAGGTCGCACTTCGTTATCGGAGCTGGCGACGCAACTTCGGCGGTGCAGGTTGTTGCTGACCAACGACACCGGGACGATGCATTTGGCGGCGTTTCTCGGGGTGCCGACCGTGGCGATCTTTGGTTCGACTGAACCGCAACTCACAGGGCCGATCGGAGAGGGTCACGTGGTGATCCGTCATCATGTGGAGTGCAGCCCTTGTTTTCTGCGGGAATGTCCTCTGGATTTTCGCTGTATGAAGGCGGTGACCGTGGAAGAGGCGGTATCTGCGGTCGAGCAACTACTGAGGGGACGCGTACCAGCGGATCGGCTTGCAACGCGCAACGGCATAACGTAATTGAATCTCCACTTTGGCCGGCCAACGAACTTGTCTACTGAATGAAATCTCCTTCAAGGTCTGGACTGTCGCTTTTTGCGGCTAAAGTCACAGAGTTGCTCGCGCGGATCATCGCGCATCGAACCAAGACCCTCATTGCTGCGGCGTTAGCAATCGCGACGCTTTCGATCTTCATCATCATCAAGCGGCAGAACTTCGATTCGGAAGTCCTGGACTTGTTGCCGTCGAAGTTCGAATCGGTGGTCGGGCTGAAGGAATTCAACAGCGAGTTTGCGCAGGCACGGCAATTGGTGTTCGGATTCCTGGGAGAGCAAGGTCACGGGGATGACGTGGATGCGTTCAAGACGCATTTCATGGACGAACTTGGGAAGCAGCCATGGGTCCTTCGGACATTTGACCGGATCCCTTTGGAGACGCAGGAGGGGCTTAACGAAATTCAGGGCATCGTCCCGGCGCTTCTGCTGAATTTGCCTCGGGGCGAGTTCGACGATGCGATGGCGCAGCTCACGCCGGGAACAATTGACGAACGGTTGACACACATTCGTAACACGATCACGGGCGATTCGATCCGGACGCAACTGGAGGCTACGCTCGACCCGCTCGGTCTCTTTGCCAGGGCAATGAAGCCATTCGGCTCAAGTTCCTCCATGGATCAAGGGAGCGCTCTGGCTTCGCCGGACGGGCTTTTCGAGATAGCGTTGATCATCACGAATCAGCCGGGCCTCGATGCCCGGTCAAGCCAGGCTGTCATGGTCAAGGTGAACGAGTTTACGGACAGGATGTTGAGCGAATGGGCCGGATACAAGCCCAAGGTCTACGTCACCGGCCGTACGGCGTTTGTCGCGCAGATTTCGCACAGCATGGAGGGGGACATCTCGCTGAGTGCGATTCTTTCAATTGGTATCGTCAGCGGATTATTCTACGTGGCGTTTCGCCGATTTCTGCCGCTGATCGGCATCGTTTTGATCCTCTGCTTGTCGGCCCTTGTTGCGCTTGCGCTCGGGATGCTGATTTTCCACGAACTGAGCGTCGTGGCGATCGGATTTTTCTCTATTCTGGCGGGTGTTGGAGTGGATTTCAGCCTTCTGCTATTTGGCCGTTACCAGCAGGCGCGTCGGGCGGGCCAGTCGCATGAGGAGGCGGTGTTTGTTTCGGTTCGGGATATTGGTGCGGCGATCTTTTACGTGATTGTCACCACAGCGATCGGTTTCCTTGTGCTGAAATTCAGCCAAAGTTCCGGTTTCGGGCAGTTAGGGACGCTCGTCGCGCTCGGCGTGGGGTTCGCGGGATTGTTCATGGTCCTTTTCCTTTTCATGTTTTTCCGGCACGCCAAGCCGCCAAAAAGAGCGGACTTCATCTTAGTTGGCGCAACCAGATTTGTAGACGCGATGTTTCGCGAACCGCGTCCGGTATTGGTTGCCTCTGTCAGCGTATTGATCGTCAGCGCACTGATCGCCGTCGCGCCATTTATCCCGCTCAAATTTGACACCAACCCGGTTTCGCTTCAGCCGAAGAAGATCCCGGCGTCGGTTGCGTTGCAGGTGCTTTCGACCCAGATGAGGCAGGAATCGGACCCTGTCACGATCCTCGTTAACGCGAAAGATCAGGAGGAGTTCCATGATCGGTGGGAGCGGCTTTCGCAACGGCTTGAAGAAGATCTGAAAGCTGGCCAGCTGAAATCGGTCAGCACGCCGGTGGCATTAGCCCTCTCTCCCGCGCGGATCAAAGAAAACCGTGAAGCGTTGAAGAAGTTGGACTTCGACAAAATCAAGGGGGTGGTTCGAGAGAGCCTGGAACGAAATGGATTCGAATTGGATTCGTTCAAGAACGTCTTTGCGCTGCTGGACGGGCTCCAGTCGGAACAGTCGCGGACCGGCTTACCGGATTGGTCAAAGTTATTTCCGCCCAAGTCCAGTTGGTGGTTTCTGATCGACCGATATTTTTCGACCAATCCGAGAATCGCGGCGGGTTACGTGCAGCCAATCCATCCGATCCATTCGCAATCGGAGCAGAAAGAGATCGGCGAGCTCATTCACTCCGCTGATCCGCACGCGATGGTCACCGGTTGGTCTTACACGTTGTGGGACCTGATCCCGTGGGCGAAAGGGGAACTGGTCGAGTTCACGACGATTGTCGGTGTCCTGATTTTAGCGTTGCTCTGGTTCGTGTATCGCAAGTTCTCGCTATGGCTGGTGCATGCCTCCGCCTTGGCTCTTTCGATGCTTGGGTTGGTCGCGTCACTGAAGTTGTTTCACGTGTCGATCAACTTGCTCAACACGCTGGCATTTCCACTGGTTCTTGCGATCGGGGTCGATTACGGGATTCAGTTTTTGGTGGTCAGTCGGCGGCAAGGCGATTTGAGAGAGAATCTGGCGAACGTTCTGAAGCCGCTCTCTATCTGCGGGCTGACGACGTTGTCGGGATTTGCTGTGCTGATTCCGGCGCAGAATCCGGCTTTGAGCGGTCTCGGCATTGTGTGCGCAATCGGAGTTTTCTGGTGTTTGCTGACGACGTTTTTCTACATGGTTCCTGCGTTCGCTTACCTGCAGCGTGGTCGAGTTCCGGGTGAAATTGGGGAGGAGACGACTGAATCGGTCGCGAAAAATGTGGGCGATTTGCGTTCTTAGGGGAGGCGGCCCGGCCGGGATCGGAATTGATAAACCGAACACCGAAGAATTCAAGCGACCGCATCTGCCCTCTCCCGCCGCAGTCGACGACGAGAACGATTCGGGAGGACCGCGCTTGACAATGATGGCGGGATCCGGGTTTAAGAGACGGCAACACGGGCCAGTTGACGCCGGTGTATCTCTATTTTGGTATGAGCTATACGTATTTCCGATCTTTTGTGGGCACTTTGTGCAGCATCTTGTTAGCCGTGTCGTTCACGGGTTGTGTCACGACATTTGAAACCGGCAGCCAACAGGCCCCAGACGCCAACTTTGCGAGGAGTTCAACGTTTCGATTTGTGCCCGACAAAAGCCACGCGGCCGCAGAAGCGGTATCGAGCGGTCCTGATTGGCGCGGTTTGATCAGCGAAGACATTCTGACTGCGTTGAACGGGAAGGGATATCGATTTTTCCCGAATCGCCAAACCGATCTTTTGGTCGCTTTCCATATCGTGCTCGTGGAAAACGAGAGTGTGACGACGCTGGATAACTACCTTGGTTATCAGTTGACGGCAGGTCAGTCCGCGCAAGCGGATCTTTCACGATTCCAGGATCCGAATCACCCAGGAGAGGCGTCCAAAGGAACCCTGATCATCGATTTCATCGATCCAAAGAAGAAGGTGCTTTTGTGGCGGGGTTGGGCCAAGACAAACGTTGATCTGAAACAGTCGGGGGACAAACTTCAGGCCTTGGCGAAAGAGGCTGTGAACCAGATCCTTGTTAAGTTTCCCAGCCGAAGGTAGATCCGGAGAGCGATCTTAAAGCGCTTGATTAACTCTGTGGCCTTTTTTGCCGAACAGGATACGACCGGGTGGCACGATTCCGGTCGTCATCCGTGGCGGCGGTTGAACGCGGACATTGCACGGTCGGTTTCTCTTTTGACAGCCTTCTCTTTGAGGTCGTGCCGCTTGTCGATGGTCGACTTTCCGCGTCCGACGCCGATCTCGACTTTCACACGGCTGTTCTTCCAGTAGAGCCGGAGCGCAACGAGTGTCTGGCCCTCGGTCGCGCTGGCGGAAAATAATTTGGCAATCTCCGTTTTGTGCAGCAAGAGCTTGCGGCGGCGTTTTGGCTCGTGCTGGGTATGGCTCGCGCGCTCATACGGCTGAATATCCGCGTCGTAGAGGTAAACCTCGTTATTCTCGACTCGCGCAAAGGCGTTATTGAGGTTCGCGAATCCGGCCCGGATCGACTTGACCTCCGTTCCCTGCAGCGCAATGCCAGCCTCTATCTTTTCGAGAATTTGATAGTTGTGGAACGCGCGGCGGTTGGAAGCGATCTCGGCGGACATAACTCACTACCGCGAGAGTGATCCTCTAAATTTTGGCGGCGGGTTCGGGCTGAAACTCAAAGGTGAGTTTACCGTCAATGATCTCTTTCAACGCGACGTCGGCATTGGACATGCGTGGCCCTACTTCGACCAGAGGGCGGTGCCCCATGGTCAACTGCCTGACACGCTTGGACACGAGGTTCACCAATAGAGCGGTGTTGGGAATGATTTTCGACGCTTCCTCAAGAAGTTGGCTGGACATAGTAGGCTTACCTCGACCCGGCAGATTGCCGATGGCATAGGGAGGAGGAACGTGGGGAGAGAACACCAGTTTGTCAAGCGGTTTTAACCTCGAAGCCAAAGATCGATCACGAAATCACCGAAGGGCAGAAGAGGATCTGAACAGAAGGAAGCAAGTAGTAAAGGGTTCGGGTACCGAATTTGACCGGGTGAACTTTGGTGGCTTACGGATCTGCCGTGAGGGAGTCGATTTGGTCTGCCGTGAGGGTGACCTCGGAGGCGAGAAGAGATTCCTCGAGATCAGCAACTTTTTTTGCCCCGAGAACTGGAAAGACTGGAAACGATTGCCCGAGCAAGTAGCCCAGGGCGATCTGTGCCACGCTGAAGCCTGTCTCGGTTTGAAGCGTCTTGATCTGCCGGTACCGGCTTTGGTTTTGGGGATGATGAAACAAGCCTTTCACCAGTTCGGAGGCTTGCGCGATCGTGCCATTATCCAATCGCCGGAAATATCCGTTTGCTTGAGGAGTGTAAGGAAATGCCGCGAAACCATACTGAGCATGCCATTTGGCAAATGACTCATCGACGTACGCCCAGGTTGGATCACCTTTCGACGCATCCGCTTTTGCGAGGCTCCATTGATTTTGGCTCCCAATAAAACCAGTGACACCAAGGTTTTCTGCAGCAACCCTGGCCGCTTCCGCACGAGGTTGTGTCCAATTGGAAAATCCGGCGTATCGGATTTTTCCGGCTTTCCGAAATGCTTCGAGCATTAGAAGAATCTCTTCCACCGGGGTGCCAGGATCGTCTCGGTGAAGCCAATAGAGGTCGACGGAGTCGACGCCGAGTCGCTGGAGGCTCGAATTCAGGTCTGATTCCACGTCTTTTTTGGACATGCGGGGTTTGTCCATTGAATCAAGTTTCGGGTGAGCGCCCTTCGTGGAAAGAATAAGGTCGTTCCGGGTTTTCCGTTTGCGGAGCCATCGCCCGAGAAATTCTTCGCTGCGATGACTTCCACCCGGGATCCATTCGGCGTACACCTCGGCTGTATCCAGAACGTTGCCTCCGGAATCAAGGTATCTGTTGGTGATCGTTTCGGATAATGAATCTTCCACGACGGAACCAAACTCCGCCGTTCCGAGGCACAGCACCGAAGCTTCCAAAGTCGTGCGGGGAATTAGACGAGTTCTCATTGGCTACTTTTTTTATGGGGCTTTTTCGTGGGTGAAGGCTTGGCGGAATCGTCTGGTCTCTTTTCGCTGTCCAATTCTTTTTCGGCGGGATTTGTGGTGCCTGATTCGGTGTCCTTCTGTTTCAATTCGTAGAATGCTTTCAGGTAATCGTAGGTCGGATAGAACTCTGTTCGAAACGCTCCCCAAACGCCATGTTCGAATGCCAGATTGACTTCACGGAGTTTGTCGGGCGGGAAGCGAAGGGTGATGATGTGTCCGATGCCCATGACGATGTTGTAGGAAAGAATCTCGACGCCGTCCGGCGGAAAAGTTTTCCGGAACCCGGTCTTTTCGAGGTGATCATTGATTTCGTCGACCGTCTTTGATTGATCATGCCTCAAGATGACCGTGAGAGTGATTTTGCCGTCCGCGCCCGGTTCCTGCGCGCGCAGGGTGATGGCGAAAAGCAGCAGTAAAAGCGAGGATATACGTTTCATCGCAGACAAGGCTAACACAGAAGTAAAGGGCGGAAATTCCAGGGAAAACTCGCGAAGAGGGATAAACCACACAGATTATTGGAGGGAATGAGCTCACGATTACACGGGGCAACGATTTATACAGGAGGAAAGCGTGGGTGGCAGAAATCTGGCTGTGATGCTCTTTGTGTCTGCGAAATCGGCGTAATCGGTGGGTTCAGATTCAGAATTTGGATTCTAATTCCCGGCGCTGTGGCGGACGTAGTTGGCGACGAACCGTTCCCGAAACGCGGGAAATGAACCGTCATCGAGCGACGCTCTGATTCGATGCATGAGGTTCAGGTAAAAATGGAGGTTATGGATCGTGATCAGGCGAAGCCCAAGAATTTCTTCCGCTTTGACCAAGTGGCGGATGTATCCGCGCGTGAAAGTGCGGCAAGTGGCGCAGGCACACTCCTCTTCGATCGGGCGTTCGTCGAGACGGTAGGGGTTGTTCTTCAAGTTGATTGTTCCAAGATCGGTGAATGCCGTGCCGTTTCGCGCGAGTCGGGTTGGGAGAACACAGTCAAACAAGTCTACCCCTCGAGCGACCATTTCCACAATCTGCGCGGGGGTCCCAAGTCCCATGGCGTAGCGTGGCCGCTCCGCCGGCAGAAACGGTTCGCTGAATTCGATCGCACGCATCATTTCCGATTCGGGTTCGCCGACGCTTACGCCGCCGATAGCGTATCCATCGAATTCCATTTCGACCAGCGCGCGAGCGCTCTTTTCGCGTAATTCGCGGTACGTCGCCCCTTGAACGATGCCGAAGAGGAGCGGACGATTTTCATTGCTCTGGCCGGCGATCCAGTTTCGGCAACGTTGCGCCCAACGCAAGGTGCGCTCAAGGCTGGCCGCTGCATATTCCTTTTCGCACGGGTACGGCGCGCACTCATCGAAAACCATTGCCACGTCTGATCCTAAAGTTGCCTGTATCTCCATGGCTATCTCCGGACTGAGAAAGCATGGGGACCCATCGATGTGATTGTTGAAGTGGACGCCTTCTTCTGTAATTCGGCGAAGTTTAGCGAGCGAGAAAACCTGGAACCCGCCGCTGTCGGTCAGGATTGCGCGATTCCAGCTCATGAATCGATGTAGCCCGCCAAAATGTTTAATCACGTCCATCCCCGGCCTCAGAAAGAGATGATAGGTGTTGCCTAGGATAATCTGAGCGCCGAGAGAACAGAGTTCATCCGGTGTCGTCGCCTTGACGGTAGCCTGCGTGCCGACCGGCATGAAGATCGGCGTTTCGACGATTCCGTGATGCGTGACCAAGCGGCCCCGCCGAGCTCGCGAAAACGGATCATTTTTGAGTAATTCGAAAGGCATTCCGGCTGACCCTAGCCTGCATTGATCACAAATCTTTAGAGTTTTGTGATCAATGCAGGCTCTGGCAGCGGAATTCTCCGGCTACGCCGGAAGATTCCGTTGCTGTTTTTCGAGATAAGTGTTCAAACAGGTTGTCTGAATTTCCGTCTTTCAAAAACGGCTCTTAAAGTGACGCTGAGCGTCTGTTTAAGAGCTTTCTAGCCCGCAACGAGCTCCTCGCTCCGGGATTCGGGTGATTTTTGCGGGCTAGTGTCCTGTCTCCGAAATACGAGGTATTTTGCCGGAGGTCAGTTGGCTGTTTTTCAATGCACGGTCCGAGCCGGACTGGCGGTAGAATCGCCCATATTTGAGTCATACGGTTCGAGCGAGCACCGCGGAAAAACAGCCAAGTGGCCCTGGCCCAGAGGGTTGCGATAACGACTCCGCGACGTTTGGGCGATGGTTTCGCAACGTTCCGCTTGCCAAGCTGGGTTGTCGTTCCAAGTTTCTCGGATGAGTGCGAAAACACCGGACGAGGGGAGTGAACCGACTCTGAATGACCCGGCGGAATTTGAAGTGGAGGAAGCAGGGGAAGAATCGTTCCCAGCAAGCGATCCGCCCGGATGGACACGAGGGCGCGAGTCCGAAGAGGAACAGGCGGAGATTAAGCCATGACAACTGACCGCCGAGAACTCTATCCCGTGAGGCGGGTGAATGCTTCTTGATATTTTTGGGCGGTTTTTTCGATGACCGCTGGCGGGAGGCGAGGCGCCGGCGGGGTTTTGTCCCAGTCGAGAGTCTCAAGATAGTCGCGAACGAATTGTTTGTCGTAGCTGAGCGGGCTGGTGCCGACCTCGTAACGGTCGGCCGGCCAAAACCGTGAGGAATCCGGTGTGAGACACTCGTCGATTAAAAGGACTTTGTAGTCGTGAAACCCGAATTCGAACTTGGTATCTGCTATAATGATGCCGCGGCTGGCTGCGTGAGAGCTGCCATCCCTGTAAAGGGCAAGACTGAGGTCACGTACGATGGTCGCACTTTCGGGTCCAAGGATCTCGCAGCATCTCGACCACGAGATATTTTCATCATGGCCAGATTCCGCTTTGGTGGCCGGCGTGAAGATCGGTTCAGCCAACCTCGCGGCTTGTTTGAGGCCCGGGGGCAAAAGGACGCCGCAAACGGTTCCGGATTCCCTGTATTCCCTCCAGCCCGATCCAGCAAGGTAACCCCGCACGACGCACTCGATCGGAAGTGGAATCGATTTCCGGACGAGCATTGAACGGCCGCGAAGCAAATTTGCGTGGGGCGTCAGGCTCTCAGGAAATTTCTCGAAATCAGCCGTGATGAAGTGATTTGGAGTCAGGTGGAACTTTTGAAACCAAAACGCTGATAGCTGGGTCAGGATCTCGCCTTTCCCCGGGATAGGATCGGCGAGGATGCAATCGAACGCTGAGATGCGATCGGTGGCCACGATGAGAAGAGCTTCTTCAAGGTCGAAAACCTCTCGAACTTTTCCACTGCGGATCTTTCGGATGCCAGGGAGATCGACGGACATCACGCCGTTCATCGTGAAATCTTTTCGAGCAGTTGCATGACTTTGAGCTCTATTTCCGGCAATGCGTCGATGGAGGAGCGGTAAGGGATATCAGAGACATCCCAATAGTCGATCTGAGCGGCCCACGCCGGGAATTGGGCGAGCATCATCTGGAGATGCTCTGAGCGGTCCATGGCGATTCGATAGCTCGATTTGAGGAGATCCTCCTCGGAGAGCTGCATCCGACCGGGGCCTGTGTGTCGAAGTTCAATCTGGCGCGCGCCAAGCGCCTCAACAGTGAACGACGAAAGGTAACCTTCGGCGAGGTGCACAGCAAGTCCACGCGAAAACGCGGTCCAAGGAATCTGCCGCTGCTCGGCGTGATGGTTGAAAACAGCTTCTGCAAAGCGGCTGCGGTAAAAGTTTCCAGTACAGATGAAAAGGACCCGCCGAGGCGTGTCCGTGAGTGTCGAGAGTTGAGAACGTTGATCCACAAAAGGTAAGGACTACTTGGTTTTGAATCGATGGAAATGGGCGGTGGTTTGCTCTGCTGCGTCGTCGGGATCACTGCAGCAACTCCTGCTCCGGTGCAACTTCAGAATTACCGGCTGGTCCGAAGGAATTTGCTTATTTCACAGAATGCCCCTTAATTCGAGGGCGAAATGAGTTTTCAGGACCTTGGGGTGCAAGAAGCGGTGGTGCATGGCGTGCAGTCCCTGGGCTTCAGCGAGCCAACACCAATCCAAGAGAGATGTATCCCATTGATTCTTCAAGGGAAAGATGTCGTCGGATCGGCACAGACCGGGACGGGAAAGACGGCAGCGTTTGCGTTACCGGTACTGACACTGCTTCGGAAACGAGGTGCGCCGAGATGTCTGGTTCTGGAGCCGACGCGGGAACTGGCGATCCAAGTCGAGACTGCGTTCCAGTATTACGCGCGTTTTACAGAGCTCGAGATTGGCGTGTTCTATGGAGGCGTTGGCTACGATCGCCAAAAGAGTCTTTTGAGCTATGGGGTTGACGTGATTGTTGCGACACCAGGCCGGCTTTTGGATCTGCAGCAGCAAGGCGTGCTCAAGCTGGGTTCGATTGAGATTCTCATTCTCGACGAGGTCGATCGAATGGTGGACATGGGATTTCTGCCGGACGTTCGTCGGATCGTTCAACTCTGTCCGGTCTCCCGGCAAACACTGTTATTCTCGGCGACGATTCCGCCCGAGATAGAGAATTTGTGCTCCTGGGTCTTAAAAAATCCCGAGATCGTCGAAATCGGGGAACGGCGATCAGTCGCTGAGAACGTGACGCATGCTTTTTACCCGGTCGCTTCGGCGCAAAAGTTTGATCTCCTCGTTTCGTTACTAGAGGGGATCGAGTTTAAAAGTGTTCTTGTTTTTACCCGGACCAAACAGACTGCTGACGAAATTTTAGATCGACTAAAGCGATTGAATCATTCGGTCACCGTACTTCATTCCGACCGAACCCAGAAGGATCGGATCAGTGCACTGGAGGGATTCAAGTCCGGCAAATATGAAGTGCTTGTCGCGACTGATATCGCGGCTCGCGGACTTGATGTCGTCGGTGTTACGCATGTGATCAACTACGATATTCCGTTGCACCCGGAAGACTACGTGCATCGGATCGGGCGTACCGGAAGAGCCGAACAGATTGGAGACGCTTTCACCTTGGTGATCGCCGAAGAATTGAAAGCAATGTTAGATATCGAAAGGTATGTCGGTCAGAAAATTCCCCGGCAGAAGCTGGACGGGTTCAATTATGTGTACACTGCTCTTTTCGAGGAAGGGAAGGGACCGGTCAAACCGGTCAAAGGGTTTCGCACCAGCAAAGGATATTCTTTCGGCCGCTACGGGCGGTAGCGCGCGAGAGCTACGCAAGGATCTTTTCAACGGCCGTAGATATCCGATCTGCGCCGCTCAATTTAGCCCGCCATGCTTTTGGGATCGCAGCGATCCCGAGATGTGCCCCGAGCCAGGCGCCGAGCATTGAAGCGCGTCCGGCGCTGTCGCCGCCCGCGCGGAGAGTGGCAAGGATTGCGCTCTCAAAATCTTCCGGATGCTTTAGCAACGCGTGGATCGAAGACGGAAAGCTTTTGGGCAAAGGACAAGCTTGACCGAACATCAGCGTCACCTCCGTGACCTCGTTCAGAGTCTCCTCCAGAGCCGCGCGCGTTTTGCGCCTGATCTCCTGACCGAGTTGCGGTTCGACAGCAAGCGTTCGTTCTTCCGCGCGACGAATTGCGGTGTGGACATCGCATCTTTGGAGGAGTTCTGAAAGTAGCAGGGCGTTGAACTTCATGTACGCCACCGTCAGATCCTTATTTTGGCAGACGCGTGTTGCTTGTTCGACCACTAGCAACAGGTTTGGGTCATCCCAATATCGGACGGTCAAAGCCGCCAAGCGAGAGGCGGCTGCAAGTTGATCGTCGTCTGCTCCTTGTTGAAAATCGTACGTATCGACCGGATTAGATTCTGCGAAGGCCTGAAAGTTTTCGAGTGTACCGCAGGTGGCCTGGTCGATGTAGCCGGAATAGACACCAGGACGAAAAGTTTCCACAAAACTGGTCCCAAATGCTTTTGCATCGAACCTGCCCTCTTTCGCGAGCGATTCGAGCAAAACCAGCGCGCCGTCGCCGTAGTGGGTCTGGTCTCCGGGCTTTTTTCCAAAGTGGTAATGACCTTCTTTGGGAGCTTCAAATCCGTTGATGCCACCGGGATAGAGCTGTCGGAGTTCAGCGAGATCGTAGATCCAGTGCGTTCCCAGAGCCGCAGCGTCTCCGACAAACTGACCCCAAACGGCGCCGCGGAGCCGGTCGTCGAGGGTTAGACTCTTGAGCGCAAGCTCTATCATGGCAGTGGAATTGTAGCGCATTGGGTTCTTGATTAAAACATCGTATTTGCAGCGAGCTGCAAGAGCGAATCGGTACAGATCAATTCATCGTTGGCTTTCGCTTGAGACCCGGGTAACAGTGGCCGAGATAGTCGGTACAATTGGCTCAACTGATTGGTTGTCGATGCGCAAGGCGAAGATTTTAGGTGCGTTCATTTTCCTGTTCTGGCTCGCGATCAATCCCGGTGTTGCAGAAACATCCAGCCAATCGACGCACAAATCTTCGGGTAAGCATTCAACCTCGAAGAGAGGGAGTGCAAAACATCATTACGCCAGGCGTCACCGGGCGAACCGGTCCCAAGGTCCGACCGTCGACCAAGTTCCTCAAGAGATTTTTCCACCGGGCCACAAGTTCACCCCCGAAGAAAAAGCAGAGGCGAGCGAGATTGGCGTGATGGTGGAGAACGGGATGTGGAAAGAGGCGTTCAAAGCAGCAACTAAAGCCGGGAAACAACATCCAGACAGGTGGTGGCTGCAGGCGGCGAGAGCCGCTGCTGCTTCGAACTTGAATCGGCCGAAAGACACGATTGACGCAGTCAACGCAGCGATTCAGAGCAACGCAGGGGACGCCAATCGGTTGAATTTGGCCCAGCTCTATACGCTCAGGGCAAATGCGTTCAGCAGGCTCGGTCGCAAGAGCGAAGCATTGACCGATTTCCAGAGTGCCATCAAACTGTCGAAAACCGACCCGTTTTGTCGAGCTGGCGCCGCATGGCTGTATGCGACTACTTCGGACGCCCAGCTTCGGAGTGGCGCCAGTGCGGTTACTCTGGCGACAGAAGCCGCAAAACTCACTCAGTGGAAAGATGATACGGTGCTCGATGTTCTGGCCGCCGGGTATGCCGAGGCCGGGGATTTCACTTCGGCACAAAAATGGGAGGAGAAAGCGATTTTGCTCGGGTCGGAACAGGATATCCCGTTCTATCAGCGCCGCCTGCTGAGTTATCAATCAGGCAAGGCGTGGCGGGAAAATTCGAACTGAACGGCAAACGTGGAACGTTCGGCGTTCGGAGCGTCTTGGTTTGCTTGGCTGTAAGAAGGCAAAGCGGGACGCTTTTCTTACACGCCGATCCGCCGACACGCTTCTGCCGCTATCTCCATTCGTGCTTGGGGTATTTGCGTTGCAGTTCCTGTTTGATCTTCGGATAAGCTTCTTTCCAGAAGGTCGACAGGTTTTGGGTGGTTTGGATCGGGCGATGGTTGGGAGCGAGGATTTGGAGAAGAATCGGGACGCGTCCTTCGCAGATCGTCAACGATCCGTCGACTCCATACAAGTCCTGGATGCGCGCTGCGAGGAGCGGCGCCTGATTCTCAAGGTATTGGAGTTTGGCATGGCGACCGGTCGGCAATTCGTATCGCGCAGGCGCGAACTGGTCGAGTGCCTGCTGCTGGGGCGGCGAGAGCCAGGATCTAACGACCGGCCATATGGCGCGATCCTTGATCTCTTTGTAGCTTATCGCGCCGTGACATATTTGTTGCACGAGGTGGAATCGACCTTCCCCGTCAATGATCGGCAGTCCCAGTTCGGGATACCATTGGGATAAGCAGTTGAGACGAATAATCCATTGGTCGACCTCGTGCGACCAATGCGCGAGTGGACACCGGCCAGCGAGCACTTCCTTTGCGAGGAGTTCGGAGGCGCGTTCATCGGGTGGGCCGTCGAGCTTTGCGCTCTGAAGAACAAGGTCGCGAAAAAGGAGATCTCTTTTCTGTTGAACGCGCCGGGTCACCGGATCAAAGAAGACCTGATCCAACGCCCGAAAATCATCAGGGAAAAGTTCGCGAAGCCATTCTTCACGAACGCCCGTGACCTGAGACAGGAGGACGATCAGTTCGTCATCCCGCCCTTGGATCTCGCGAATCTCGCCGGCCACGAACAGGGGACTCTTTTGTACCACGCTTTCCCGAGCGAGGACGCCGTGTCTGTGGTGGACGAGATCGCAGCGAAGCGTGCCGGCATCGATGCGTTTAGCCAGATGATCCGAAAATCCGACTAGCATGCATTTTCCAAGTGCTTCGGCATCGAACTCGTCGACTTTCTTTTCGACGTTCAAGCCCTCGCTGCGAGCGATCTCGACGAACTGTTCGAAGACCGGAGCAATTTGCTGGGCGATGGGATAGCGAATTCCGAGGCGGCGCGCCTTGTCCGCGCCATGTTGTTGAGCGTACAGCCACGCGCGGATCAGGACAAAAAAATCTGACTCGACCTCTTTGCCGAGCAAAAGTTCCCGGTCATGCTCCATCTGGTTGTTCTCGTTGCGCCTAAGCAAGTGCCGCTCCTGGGTTATCGCGGCGACAAGCGCGATCGTCGAGACACAACCGAGTTCGTCGGCGATCAAGAGCATCCGCGAGTACCGCGGATGAACCGGAAACGAAAGCATGCGACGTCCGAGGTTGGTGATTTCTCCGGTTTGACGATCCAACGCACCGAGATCGTCCAGGAGCTCAATCGCGCGACGCAACGAATTCGGGTCAGGCATCTCGATCCAGCCGAAGCGTTCGAGATCCGTCACGCCGGCTGCTTTCAGGTTGAGCAGGACTTCAGCAAGATCGAGACGCTTGATCTCAGGGATATCCTGCGCGCGCCGGCCCAATTGATCTCGCTCTGACCAAAGACGGAGGCAACGTCCTGGAGTGGTCCGGCCCGCCCGGCCCGCTCGCTGGTCGGCCGATGCCCGACTGATCTTTTCCGTGATGAGCGTGTTGATGCCGCGATGCGGATCGTATTTTGCGATCTTGGCGAGGCCGCTATCGATCACGAGCGTCACGCCATCGATCGTCAATGAGGTTTCGGCGACATTAGTCGAGACGACTATCTTCCTTTCCGGATAAGTTGCGACCGCTGCATCCTGTACTCTTGGAGAGAGATCCCCGTGCAGGGGCAAGACGACACCTTTGAAATCGGATCGTTTGAGCTCCTGAATGGTGCGCCCGATCTCGTAGGCGCCGGGCATAAAGATCAAAACGTCGCCTCCGTCATCCGGGGCCAGGGCAAAAGCGTCCGCAGCGACTTCCCAAGGTGGCTCATCGACCGTCTCGCGCTTTAGATACTCGATCTCGACGGGGAACATTCGTCCTTGCGAAGTGAGCAAGTTGCAGGGGCGCAGATGGGTCTCCAGCAAGTTCGTATCCAGAGTCGCGGACATGACGATGATTTGAAGATCCGGACGAATCGATGCTTGAATCTCGAGCGCGCGAGCCAGCGCGATATCCCCGTACAGATGGCGCTCATGGAATTCGTCAAAAATCAGCACCGTCACCCCTGCCAGGCGGGGATCTCCAACCATTTGGCGGAGTAGCACGCCTTCGGTGACGAAACGGATCCGGGTTCGCTGCGTGGAAACATTATCGAGCCGGATCTGGTAGCCGACTTCTTCGCCGAGACGGACGTCTCTTTCCTGGGCCACCCGCGCCGCCAGCATCCGAGTGGGTAACCGGCGCGGTTGCAATACGATAATCTGACCTTTCCCGGCCAGCCCATGATCCAGGAGCATTTGCGGAACCTGGGTCGACTTGCCGGAACCCGTTGGCGCCTGAAGGATCAGGCGCGGTGAGGACTGGAGAGATTCGATGATTCGCGGCCGGAGCTCGTAGATAGGAAGATGGGACTGCACGACAAGGGGTAGTAACGGCGGGAGAGAAAGAATTCAAGAGGAGGGCGAAACGTCGCTGCGCTGCGCTCGCTGAAAAGTGCGTTGCCGGGCGGCGGAGGAAAAGTATTGAGAGGACGTGGTCGACCTGGTGCGAGGGGAATTCGAGCACGATTTGCGAGACGAAGAAAGTCGGTATTGTGGCGACATGTACGGACAGAGCCGTGATCAGAAGGGGACACTTCCTTGCTTGATCGAGTCTGATTCACAGTTACTGTGGAACAGTGTCGAGGTTTGGTTGGAATTCAATGTTGCCGCCCTGACGGTCGAGACTTTTGTCCGTGCACTTGGACTGAGCGCGCGCTTCACGGTCTCACCCTGTGGGATGCGACGATCATTGCCGCTGCACATGCTTCAAATTGCGCGGTAGTTTACAGCGAAGACTTTAATCACCGCAAGGACTACAGCGGCGTTCGCGTGATCAATCCGTTTCGCCTCGGCTAACCTGCGTCGTTTTCGCGGTTTTTTCAATCGATGGTAGCGTTTGGGCAGGAAGGGCGGTGGATGCAAACGATATTACGAGTTTTTAAATACATTCGACGATACCCATGGTTGGCGACCGGAACGGTCGGATTCGCGGTTCTGGCGACTTTGATGGTGATCGTATTTCCGACAGTGACTCAGCGCGTGATCGACGACGCAATTCGGGGCAGGAAACCGGAATTGATCCCGCCGCTCGCGCTTCTGGCGGTCGGTGCATTCCTGGTTCAGAGCCTGTCCAACGGTATCAGGATCGTTCTCAACAACACTTTCGAGCAAAAGGTTATTTTCGATTTCCGCAGCGATCTGTACGACCATATTCAAAAATTGCCGCTCCGCTGGTTTGACTACCGGGCGACTGGCGACATCATGACGCGGGTCCTGGAAGATGTGAACTCCGTTGAGCGCGTTCTAATCGACGGGATCGAACAGGGAACAGTCGCGATCTTGCAGGTGTTGATCGTGGCGGTGCTGCTCTTCGTGCGTGAACCGTGGCTGGCGACGTTGACGATGCTCCCGATTCCCTTTCTTTTGGGGGGCGCATTGATCTACACTTTGAGCGCCCGATCGCGCTACCGAGCGCAACGGCAAGCCGCTTCCGCGATGAATTCGCTGCTGCACGACAACTTGTCCGGGGTCCGCCAGATCAAGGCGTACGTGCGCGAACGGCAGGAACACGGGCGGTTTAACGAGGCGAGTAACCGATTGAAAGAGGCCACCCTCGTGGTGATGCGCGCATGGGCCATCTACGATCCGTCGATGGATTTTTTGACCTCCTGCGGTCTGGTGATTGTGACCGGCTTCGGCGGGATGGCCGTCCTGCAGGGTCGCATGGAGATTGGTGAATTGGTGGCGTTCCTGATTCTGGTGCGGTTCCTGTACGAGCCGATCGGGAGGCTGCACCAGTTGAACCAGATGCTGCAGGGTGCTCGAGCAGCTGCAGAACGGGTCTTTGAGATTCTCGATGAACCAGCCGAGAGCGACCTGGTTGCAGAACCGTTCGATCCGGTCGGTCGCATCGAATACCGGAACGTGTCGTTCTACTACAGCGATGACCAGCCGGTGCTGAACGATGTTTCGTTTGTGGCTGAACCCGGCCAGACGATAGCGCTTGTCGGCGAGACCGGTGCGGGAAAATCGACTTTGGTCAATCTTTTGCTTCGGTTCTATGAGCTGAGTCCGACGGGGGGCGATATTCTAATCGACGGGCGATCGATTCGCAGCCTCTCGAAGCACGCGATCCGCAACGCTACAGGTTTCGTGAGTCAGGAAAGCTTTTTATTCAACGGAACAATCCGCGAGAATCTGTTGTTCGGAAAACCGGATGCGAACGAGGCGGAGATTTGGGGAGCGCTTCGCGCGGCCAACGCGGATGATTTTGTTTCGAGGCTACCGGCCGGCCTGGATGCGGGTGTGGGCGAGCGCGGGATCCGACAGAGCGTCGGTGAAAAGCAGCGAATCTCTATTGCGCGTGCAATCTTAAAGGATCCGCCGTTGTTGATTCTGGATGAGGCAACGGCGAGCGTTGACACCGAAACGGAGCGCCAGATCCAGGAGGCTCTGAACCGACTATTGCTGGGCCGGACAAGCTTCGTTATCGCTCACCGGCTTTCGACCGTTCGGCATGCCGACCAGATCCTTGTCCTTGATCGAGGTCAAATCATCGAGCGCGGCGATCACGAGGAGCTACTCGCATTGGACGGGAAGTACGCGAAGCTCTGTCAGAGCGGGTTGTTTTTTGCCGATGAAGAGGGAGAACTGGAGCCGGCGGAGCGCAGATAGAGGGGTTGCAGGAGTTCAGGAGCAGGACACGGGCGGCGCGCGTGAAGAATTGAGAAGAAACTGTTTTGCTTGGGTGACCTTGAAGTTTCAAAAGAAGTTCAGCTCGCTCGCATTTTGAACTCCTCGAGTCAAACTTTCTTCTTAGAATTCTTCCACGCAAGCATCGTGGGTCCCCAATTCTGCAACTCCTGCAACTCCTGAACTCCTGGTTCACTGGCCTCGAACGAGAGAGGATTTTTTCTTGCCTCTCATGGATCGAAGCCTGATTAATACGCGTTGCTTTACAGGATTGGTTACTTAACAGGACGCACTCTCGAGCACATCGGGAGCATCTTCTGGCTCTTTCTTAACACGCTGGAAGAAATTGCAGATAACATCCGCCGCGGAAGGTTGCCATTTCGATGGTCCATGTTGTTTGCGCAAACCGATCGAACCGGGGTCGGCTCGATCCCGCTCGTTTTGATGGTTTCGTTTTTTCTGGGGCTGACGATGGCATTGCTGACCGGGTACCAACTGGAAAAATTTGGGACCGAACGGCTGGTCCCGACGCTCATCTCGATTGCATTCACTCGCGAGCTCGGGCCGTTGCTGACCGGAATCGTTCTGGCGGCAAGGATCGGTGCAGCGTACACGGCTGAACTCGGGACAATGCAAGTCTCTGAAGAAGTAGAAGCAATCGAGGCGATGGGGATTGGTCCATTGCGTTTTCTGGTTGCCCCGCGGCTGGTGGCGATTGCATCGCTGATGCCTTGCCTGTCGGTGCTTTCGGTCGTTGCGGCGCTTGTTGGTTCCGGGTTGATATCCTGGGTGGCGCTGAACCTTGTCCCCGACGCTTATTTCGACGCCGTTGTGACGAGCCTGATTGTCAGCGATATCGTCATCGGATTGTTTAAGGCCATGTTCTTCGGGCTTCTGATCGGCTTAATTGCCTGTTATCAGGGGCTCACGGTAAGTGGCGGCGCCGAAGGTGTCGGGAAGGCGACGACCGACAGCGTGGTCATCTCGATCACCACCGTCATTGGGTTCGATACGCTGTTCAATGTGATGGTCACAAGGATCACTGGATGAGCGAGACGCCCCTGGTTCATCTGGAAAATATTGTGCTGCGATTCGGGGAGAAGACTGTCCTGGATGGGATCGACCTCAAGGTATTTAGCGGGGATCGGCTTGTGATCCTTGGCCAGAGCGGCGGCGGCAAGAGCACGATGCTGCGGCTGATTCTGGGGATTTTGAAACCGACGATGGGCGTGGTGAGATACCGGCATCTTCAGGTCCAGAAATTGAGCCGGAGTAAATTAAACTTGCTGCGAAGCCGCGTCGGAATGGTTTACCAGTATTCGGCCCTGATCAGCTCGATGACTGTGCGGGAGAATCTTGCATTGCCGGTCGAGGAGTTGGTTCGTAAACCGAGGAAAGAGATCGATGCGTTGATTAGGGAGAACCTTGAAATTGTCGGGATGAGCGGGACCGAGGAAAAGGTGCCTTCGGAGCTGAGCGGCGGGATGCGCAAGCGCGTGAGCCTCGCCCGTGCGCTCATGATGCAGCCGGAACTGATCTTGTTCGACGAACCGACGGCCGGACTTGATCCGGTGATCAGTTCAGTCATCGACGAATTGATTATAAGTTTGACCAAGAAAACGAACACAACGTCGGTCATCGTCACGCACGAAATGGAGAGCGCTTTCAGGGTCGCTACCCGTATGGCTATGCTTTACCAGGGAAAGATCATTGAAGATGCTTCGCCGGATCGGTTTCGCCTCTCGGCGAATCCGGTCGTTCACCAGTTTGTGACTGGAACAACGAAAGGACCGATCACGGAGACACCACTGAATGCAGATTCTTCGAAATGAAGTTCGCACGGGCCTGATGGTCCTTCTGACGCTTGGCCTGGTGGTCAGCGTCGTTTTGTACATTTCATCTCCCGGGCTATTCAAGCCGCTCAAGAGTTTTCTGGTCTTTTTCGATAATGCGGCCGGGATCAAGCCGGGCGCCGCAGTAATGCTGGCTGGACGCAAGATCGGAACGGTGGCCGACATCCAGTCTCCTGTTCCGCTCAATGATCGGCCGGAGCATCGGCTCAACTATGAGGCGATGGTTCGAGTTCAGGTAGCCGAAGACTCACAGATTTATAAAGAGACGACCGTCGCGATGCGGAGTTTCGGGTTGCTGGCAGAACTCGTCATCGACTTCACCAATGGGAATGCGGACTCGGGCCTTGCGGAGCCGAATGCCAAATTCGTGGGTGTACGCTCGCCCGATCTTGCCGAGATTGGGCCTTTGATCATACAGAAACTCGATCCCGTTCTGAAACAGTCGGAATCGACGTTGGCAGAACTGCAGAAAACTTCACACAATCTAACCGTGCTAACCGCTCAGGAATCTGTTTTAACGGGAACACTAAAGAGTTTTGGGTCGGTCGGAGAAAACCTTAAAACCATCACGGCGAAAGGGGGCGGAGTCGACTCTGCCCTTGTCAGCGTCCATGAGGTGCTTTCAAATGTAAAGGATGTCACCGTCCAATTGCAGAAGGATAACAATCTCGAGAAAACCTTGGGGAACTTCAAAGCCTCGTCGGCGAAACTGAAGATCATTCTCGATTCGTTGGATAACACGATGGGTAAGGTGTTGCCGCGGCTGGATGTGATTGTGAGCGATCTCAGCGAACTCACCGGAAAATTGAAACAGCAGCCTTGGCGTGTGATCTGGCCCAGCACTATCAAATATCCGGAAGGTCACCCCGGCCCTGAAGAACCGCCGCGCCCACCAAGAAAGAAGCGTCAGCAGAGCTGAAACCCAGCGGATACTCAAACATCCTGGCCGCACTCATGAGCCTTTCGGGAGTGAGACCTACCAAAGCTCCACTTGACGGTTGGGCGGGCATTGGACGCCCATCTTTTCGTAGGCCTTTGGCATGGCGACTCGGCCCTGGGCTGTTCGCTTGATGAAACCTTCCTGGATCAGATACGGCTCATTGACCTCTTCGACTGTTCCGGAATCTTCACCAACCGAAACCGACAACGAACTCAGTCCGACCGGGCCCCCTTGAAAACGAACGACCAGTGCGTCAAGGAGCCGTTTGTCCATTTCGTCCAGACCATCTTGGTCGATATCGAGCATTTCGAGGGCTTTGTCGGCAATAGTCTTTGTGATGAAGCCATTCGATCTGACTTGGGCATAGTCGCGAACCCAGCGCAGAAGATTGTTTGCCACCCGAGGTGTGCCTCGGGCGCGTGAGGCGATCTCGTCGCAACCGCTTTGATCGACGCCGACGCCGATTAAGCCGGCGCTGCGCGCGATGATATGGCTGAGGTCTTTCAATCCGTAATAGTCCAGCCGGCTGTTCATCCCGAAGCGAGAGCGAAGCGGCGCACTGATCAGACCCGATCGGGTCGTTGCACCGATCATGGTGAATTTCGGCAAATTGATCCGCACGCTTCGTGCGTTGGGGCCTTGGTCGATAATAATATCGAGGCGAAAATCTTCCATAGCCGGGTAGAGATATTCTTCGATGGTGACCTGGAGCCGGTGGATCTCATCAATAAAGAGAATATCCCCGCGTTCCAGAGTCGTCAGGATACCGGCCAGATCTCCAGCCCTTTCGATCATCGGACCGCTGGTTGTCTTAATATTGACTTCCATGGAATTGGCAAGGATGTAGGCGATGGTCGTTTTTCCTAATCCGGGTGGCCCGCTGAGCAAGATATGTTCGAGCACGTCGCCTCGCTGTTTCGCGGCTTGCACCATCAATTCCAGCCGTTCACGGACGCGCGCTTGCCCTTGGAACTCGCTAAAAAGCGGGGGACGCAAAGACAGATCGAAGGCGGTCTTTGGCGCTTCTACAGTTGCCTGGTAAAAATTTTCCGCCACGAGAGATTTATATTCTGATGTCTGGCGCTCAAATCAACCAGATGTCGGCGAGTTTAATCAAATAAATCTGTCTGAACGAAGCCGTACCTTTCATTGAGGAGAGCGCGAAAATAGGTAATATAGGCATCGCTGATGAACGCAACGACATTGGATAGCGGGGTGGTCGAAAAGGTACTGGTTGGTGAGCGGATTACGGCTGAGGATGCGATCGACCTCTATCGGCTGCCGCTAGGCGAACTTGGGCAATTGGCTGACAAACGCCGGCAAATGGCCAAGGCTGAGGCGTTTCAAGGCAGGGGCAACGAGATTGTCACCTATATCGTCGATCGCAACATCAACTACACGAACGTCTGCAATGTGTATTGCAAGTTCTGCGCGTTTTATCGAACCGAAAGAGATTCCGATCATTACGTGCTAAGTCACGCTGAGATCGATCAGAAGATTGATGAATTGGTCTCCATCGGCGGGATTCAGATCCTGATGCAGGGGGGGCATCACCCCAAATTGGGCATCGACTATTATCTGGATTTGCTCAATCACATCCGGGAGAAATACCCGCAGATTAATATCCACGCATTCAGCCCGCCGGAATTTAATCATTTTGCTGAAGTGTTCGGGATGCCGATGCGGGAGATTCTCCAGAAGTTCAAGGAAGCAGGGCTGGGATCGATTCCTGGCGGAGGCGGAGAAATTCTTGTGGATCGTGTGCGCAACCGGATTTCGCCTCTCAAATGCAATACCGAGCAGTGGCTGGAGGTGATGAGAATCGCGCATGAACTTGGCTTAAACAGCAGCGCGACGATGATGTTCGGTCATGTTGAGGCAGTGGAAGATCGGATCGAACATCTCGAAAGGCTTCGGGCGCTGCAGGATCAAACGGGGGGGTTTACCGCGTTCATCTGTTGGACCTTCCAACCGGACAACGTTGTTTTGAAGGCGACGCCGGTTGGATCAGCCGAGTACCTGAGAATGCAGGCTCTTGCACGCATTTACCTGGACAACATCGAGAATATCCAGAGCTCTTGGGTAACCCAGGGGCCAAAAATCGGTCAGATCGCCCTGCGATACGGCGCCAATGATTTTGGCTCCGTCATGATGGAGGAGAACGTGGTCAGTAAAGCCGGAACTTCGTTCCGAATTACGCGGGACGAAATCGAGGATTTAATCGCCGAATTAGGTTTTGAGCCCCGTACACGGAACAATTGGTACGAGTTGACCGGAAACTGAATCGTTCGATTCAGCCGGAAAACCGCGTGGAGTAGTTTTTCTGTTGACGTTTATGACGTCATCGTCATGAATTACGCCGATTCGCTCTGATCTGTTGTTGATTCTCTACATTATGAATTTTTCGAGTTCCCTCTCCCGAAACTGGATTTTCATAGCGATCATCGTGGCCTCGCTGAGTCGGTCTGGGCTGGCCCAGCAGCCGCCTCCCGGACAGCCTCCTGGTGCCCAGCCGCCCGCCGGCCAGACCGCGCCAGCGCCTGGTCAGGAAGCACAGCCGCCACAACCTGCGCAGCGCCAGCAGTCGCCGATCGTCCGGCAGATTGAGATTCAGTATGCTGGTCCGGCGACGTTGAGCCGCCAGAGAATCTTGTCGAACATGAAGACGACTGTCGGTCAGCCCTATTCTGAGCAGACGGTTGAGGACGATGTACGTTCGCTTTATGCGACCGGCTTGGTCACCAATGTGCGTATTTACGGTGAACCGCTTCCAGACGGGGTGAAAGTGATCGTTGTGGTGCAGACGCGCGTGACACTCACCGAAGTGGTGATTCAGGGTAACGAGATCGTGAAAGCGAAACGCCTGCGGCGCGAGCTGAATCTGAAGACAGGAACACCTCTTGACGAGCAGGCTCTGGAACAGGCGCGTCAAAAATTGGTCGACTTGTACCAGAAACGAGGGTATCCCGACACCGATGTTCAGTACAAGGTGGACGTGAACGAGGATCGAGGAACGGCGCGGGTCACCTTTGCAGTGAGTGAGGGTCATCTCTCGGTCGTCAAAACGATCAGGTTTGTCGGCAACGTTGCGCTCACGTCGAAAAGGCTCCGGAAGGAGATGAAGACCAGGGAGAATAACATCCTCGGCTTCGTCACGGGAGCGGGGCGGCTGAACAATCAGCAGCTGGACGGAGACGTTCAGAAACTCAAAGAACTGTACCAGGATAACGGCTACGCTGATGCCCAGATTACCGACGTGAAAATCGATCGGCTAGGCAAGAAATACGTCGTCGTAACGATCTACATCACCGAAGGTCCGCAGTACCATGTCGGGACTGTTACGATCGAAGGTCTCCATATCGTGAGCGAACCGAATTTCCGGAAAGTCATCAAGGTCACCGAGGGCAAAGTCTTTTCGCCGCAGAAACTCCAAAAAGATATCAAATCAGTGGAAGACGCCTATGGCGTTGCGGGATACGCGGACGCAAAGGTCAACGTGGAAACTGCGCCTGCAGGCCCCGGGCTGGTCAATCTCAGCTACAAGGTGGACGAAGGGATCCAATCATTCGTCGAGCATATCAATATCAGCGGCAATAGCCGAACCAAGGACAAGGTCCTTCGCCGGGAAATTATCCTGTCACCTGGCGACGTCTTTGACACGGTGCGCGTCGATATCAGCAAGAAACGTCTCGAAGGTCTGCAATATTTCGAGCGGGTGGATACCTATGCAAGCGATACGGCCGTTCCAGGACGCAAGGATCTGAACGTCGTTGTTCAGGAGAAGCGGACCGGCAATCTGAATTTCGGATTGGGCTTCAGTACGACGGACGGTCTGCTGGGATTTGCCGAATTATCGCAGGGCAACTTCGATATCATGAACTGGAAGACGTTCACGGGGGCCGGGCAGAAGTTCAGGGCGAGAATTCAGCTCGGCACCGAGACGAAAAATGCATCAGTCGAGCTGAGCGAACCTTATTTTCTCGATCAACGGTTGGCGTTCGGCGGCCGCCTGTTTTTTGACGAGTACGATTACTACAGCGACGTCTACAACCAGCGAGATTACGGCTTTGACATCTTCATGCGTAAGCCGATCACGAATTTTCTGTCGGTGAAACTCGATTATACAATCCAGGAGATCGATATTTACGACATCAATTCGAGTCTCATTTCTACGGAGCTCCAGGATCTGATCAATCAAGAAGGCGCCTACAATCTTGAGAGCCGGGTGACGCTCGGCCTGACGTATGATACGCGGGATAGCGCGTTTCTAACCCGAAAAGGGACCCGGGTCGATTTCACGACCTATGTCGCAGGCGGTCCCCTTGGGGGCAGTGTCCAGGTCTACGGGTTCGATCTGGATGCAGCCCAGTACTTTCATCTTCCGTACGATACGATCCTCCTGCTGAACGGGGAGGTCGGGGTCGTCTCGAATTGGGGCTCGGACAGCCCGGGCGGTATTGTCCCGATTTTTGATCGCCTGTATCTGGGCGGCGCCAGTACTCTCCGTGGATTCAAATTCCGCGATGTTGGGCCAAAGGATGGAAACGGGGATGCGATTGGCGGCAATACCTTGGCGCGGTTTACGATTGAATACACAATTCCGATTATCGAGCGGGTTCGCTTTGCCGTTTTTTACGATGGTGGCTTCGTCAACCCCGGTTCGTGGAGCTTCAGCCCGGAAAAGGTGCCGACCAGCAATGGAGGATTCTCCGGGGGATTCAACCAGGATATTGGTATCGGAGTACGCTTGGATTTGCCAATCGGACCGTTGCGACTCGATTATGGTTTTCCGATCGAGGAAGACACCTGGAGCAGCAAGAGCGGCCAATTCCAGTTTAGTGTCGGGTATCAATTTTGAACGAAAGCTGTATCGTCCGGTCTCACCTCAAGTCGGATTCCCCTCTAATCAGTATCAGTTTGTCTATCTTATGAACAAATCCTCATCGCTAACGATAATCGGTCTGCTGGCCCTGAGTTTGGGCTTCGCCTCGCAAGCCCAAGCTCAAATGAAGGTCGGAACGATCGACATGCAAAAGGTCTTTACCGCCTACTACAAGACTCATGACGCGGAAGATAAGCTTAAGGAGGCGCAGAGAGCCTACAAAGATGAGCTCGATCAGCGGATGGACGAGTACAAGAAAAATCTCGACGTTATCAATAAGTTGAATGAGGAGATGAACAAGCCTGAACTGAGCGGTGCGTCCAAGGATCAGAAGGCACAAGAGCGCGATTCCAAGATCTCCGAGACCAAGGGTCTGGAAAAGGAAATCTCCGACTTTCGCCAGACGCGCGAAAAACAGATTCAGGATCAGTTGAAACGGATGCGGGACGGGATCGTGGAAGAGATTATGAAAGTGGTCAATGACCAGGTGAAAGCCGCGAACTACGACATGGTGTTTGACAGATCTGGATTTAGCGCAAACAACATCGTGCCGGTCTTGCTTTATTCCCGTGACAACTACGACTTCAGCGATTCGGTCATTTCGAAGCTGAATTCCAACCGTCCAGCGGCCACTCCAAGTCCGAGCGTCTCGCAGAAGCCGGCCGCATCGACAAATACCCCGGCGACAACGGTCCGGCCAGCCGGCGATTTAGGCAAAAAGCCCCGCTAGCTCGCAAAGATCACGCGAATCCCGGAGCGACGAGCTCATTGCGAGCTAGAAAGCTATTAAACAGGCGCTCCGCGTCACTTTAAGCGCCGTTTTTGAAATCCGGAAATCCAGACAAGCTGTTTGAACTCTTATCTCAAACAGCAGCGGAATCTCCCGGCGTAGCCGGAGAATTCCGCTGCTACAGCCTGCATCGATCACAAATCTCTCAAGATTTGTGATCGATGCAGGCTAGCTGGACGCGTGTCGGTGTGTGGGCGTATCGTCGAGCCTTGGGAGTTAGGGCGCGTTTGTTTTAGCTAATCCAATGCAAAC
>Ga0302325_10003688_pt1 | contig 35940 bp, 30 predicted proteins | sample Palsa_T0_2_FD_201948 | JGI IMG/M metagenome (GOLD analysis project Ga0302325, IMG submission 201948) | Peat permafrost microbial communities from Stordalen Mire near Abisko, Sweden - Palsa_T0_2 | ecosystem: Environmental > Terrestrial > Soil > Palsa > Peat permafrost | place: Sweden: Abisko...
TTGGCGGTCCGGCCGCCTGCAGGGTGACTTCCGTAATCTTGAAGGCCGCTGATCTGGGGTTCAAGCTAAAACCGGGGATACGCTCGCGATCCCGAGGACGCATTACCTTCAATGAACCAATCCAAGCCTGATGCAGCGGGAGGAACGGACTGGACGGGCCTTCTGGCCGATCCCGAGCTGGCGCGTAATCTGGGTAAGCTGCTGCAGATCTATCGTGATGCCCCGCCAGAGCGCAGGGAAGAGGCTCTTCTTGCAGCGATGCGCGAAATTAAACAAGAAGTGGCGAGCAGTTCCGCAGTGAAAACCCCATCGAGCCCGGCGCCGGAGGTTTCACCGCAGCCCTTGCCGGCTCCCGCTCCGTATTCCCCACCATTTGAACCGGATATCTTCAGTCCTAGCTGGGCCCAGGACCGGCGGCGACATCCTCGAATTAAATGTTTTGTGGCAGTGGAACTGCGGGTGGATGATGCCGATGCACCGATTTGGGGCAATCTTTCCAACACCAGCCTAGGGGGTTGCCAGGTGGAAACCGCCACCTCGATCATGGGCGGAGCCAAGGTCGAAATTGGACTTTGGGTGGCGAGCGGAAAGATATGGGTAAAAGGCCTGGCCTTGAACGGGGTAGTGACCCGCACGGCGCCGGATGCGGGAGTGCGCATTCGGTTTGCCGGCATGGATCCCGCCGAAAAAGAACATCTGCGGCAGTTCCTTAAATATGTGCAGGAGAGTTCGAGAGCATCGCATAGCGAGAAAAGCTACCTGGAATTGTTAAAGTAGACCGCCGCCCGGGCTTCGATTCCCCTCCTTTCAGATTTCCGTTTTCTGCAACTCGACCACTTTGCAATCTCCTTACTGTTCTCACTTCCCGCGACATTGGTTCGCTGGAAATTGATACACTTCAGTGAAACCCTTTCCGCCTGGGGTACTCTAATGAATGTATTGTTGTAAGTCGTGGCCGGCGCAGCGGAACCGGTCACCCGACGCTCGTCAGACCTCTAAATCATGGAGCGATGAAGCTAAGAGACGATGCGGGTAAAGTCGGGGATTTTTCTTCGGAAGGAGCGGGCATCGCATGGTAGCGAGTGAGCAGGCGGTAGTGACGGGCGCGCAGCTGGATACGCTATGCATAAACACCATCCGCACTTTAGCGATCGATGCGGTGCAGCAGGCTAACAGCGGCCACCCGGGCGCGCCCATGGGCCTGGCGCCGGTGACTTATTGCCTGTGGCAGGAGTTTCTGCGGTACGATCCGGAAGATCCGAAGTGGCTCAACCGTGACCGCTTTGTGCTGTCCAACGGACACGCCTCCATGTTGCTTTATGCCATGCTTCACCTGGCCGGCGTTCGGGAGGTTAGTAAAGATGGGAAAGTCCTGAAAGATCTGGCCGTGCCCATGGAAGAGTTAAAGCGCTTCCGGCAACTGGGAAGCCGAACGCCGGGACATCCCGAATCGCACGTCACAACCGGCGTAGAGACCACGACCGGGCCGCTCGGTCAGGGCGTGGGAAACAGCGTAGGCATGGCCATTGCGAGCAAGTGGCTGGCGGCGACTTTCAACCGGCCCGAGTTTGAGATCTTCGATTTCAATGTGTACGCAATGTGCTCGGACGGCGATCTGATGGAAGGCATTGGGGGCGAAGCCGCGTCCCTTGCCGGACATCTGAAGCTTTCGAATCTGTGCTGGATGTACGACCATAACCACATCACGCTCGATGGCCCGGCGGACTGGTCGTTCAGCGAAGACGTGGCCACGCGCTTCGTCGGCTACGGCTGGAATGTGACGCGGGTGGCGGATGCCAATGATCTGGATATGCTGGCGCGGGGCTTTGAAACGTTTCACAAGACCACGGATCGTCCTACGCTGATCATCGTCGACAGCCACATTGGCTACGGATCGCCCCACAAACAGGACAGCAATGCGGCCCACGGCGAACCGCTGGGTGAGGAAGAAGTACGGCTGGTGAAGAAATTCTATGGCTGGCCGGAAGATGCAAAGTTTCTGGTGCCGGAAGGCGTTCGCGAGCACTTCCAGGACGGAATCGGCAAGCGTGGGCGTGATGCGCGCACGCAGTGGGAAAGGTTGTTTGCGGCGTATACGCAGAAGTATCCCGACCTGGCGGATCGGTTGCATCGCATGCAGCGTCGGGAACTTCCCGATGGCTGGGACAAGAACCTGCCAGTCTTTCCCGCGGACGCGAAGGGACTTGCGACACGCGAGAGTTCGGGAAAGGTGCTGAACCTACTCGCGCAGAATATCCCCTGGCTGATCGGGGGCTCGGCCGACCTGGCTACTTCGAACAAAACCAATTTGAAGTTCGAAGGGGCCGGCGACTTTCAAGCCGGAGAATACGGCGGCCGTAATTTGCATTTCGGCGTGCGCGAACACGCCATGGCCGCGAGCGTGAACGGTCTTACGGTTTCTGGAATTCGGGCCTTTGGCGCGACTTTCTTCAATTTCAGCGACTACATGCGCGCCAGTATCCGGCTGGCAGCATTGATGGAGTGTCCCTCGATCTTTATCTTCACCCACGATTCGATTGGAGTGGGAGAGGACGGTCCGACGCACCAACCGATCGAGCAACTGGCATCTTTGCGCGCGATGCCGAACCTGATTGTGCTTCGTCCGGGAGACGCAAATGAGGTGGTGGAAGCATGGAAGATCATCGCCCAGCTACAACACCAACCCGCGGCGTTGGTGCTGACCCGGCAGAACCTTCCCACCTTTGATCGCACGAAGTACGCCACGGCCTCCGGAACGTTGCGCGGGGCATATGTTTTAGCCGACGCTCCCGGCGGCAAACCCGAAGTGATTTTAATCGGCACCGGCAGCGAAGTTGCGCTGTGCGTAGAAGCTTACGAAAAACTTAAAGCCGAAGGAGTTTCGGCGCGAGTGGTCAGCATGCCCTCCGAAGAGATCTTTGAGCAACAGGATGCGGCATACAAAGAGAGCGTTCTTCCCGCCTCCGTGACCGCCAGGGTCTCGGTGGAAATGGCCTCCACTTTTGGCTGGGAGCGCTACGTTGGACTCAAGGGACGCAAGGTGGGCATGCACCGCTTCGGCGCTTCGGCGCCCCTGAAAGACCTGCTGAGGTACTTCGGCTTCACAGCGGACACGGTGGTAGCCGAGGCGCGCAAGGCGATGGCGGAAAAGTAGCGGCGGATTCTCCGCTCCCCGTCCCGAAGCTTGGGGTGGGCAATTCAACCGAACGGTTTGATCGCGCGACGGTCCGCGCGGTTCATCAGGAGAAAATGATCATGCAGCCAACTGGAGTTCTGGAAACCTCAAAAGCTACCAATCCCTTGCAAGCCCTGCTCGGCTACGGACAGTCGATGTGGCTGGATTACATCCGGCGCGATCTGTTGACCGACGGCAAACTGAAAGCCATGATCGAAGAGGATGGTCTTCGCGGGATGACTTCGAATCCGTCGATTTTCGAAAAAGCGATTGCCGAGAGTTCGCTCTACGACGACATCTTGAAGGAGCTGGCCTCGAAAAACGACTTCGATACGACCGCGAAGTACGAACAGATTGCGATCCGCGACATTCAAGATGCGGCCGATCTGCTGCGGCCGGTGCATGAGAGTTCGAAGTTCAGGGACGGGTATGTCAGTCTGGAAGTGTCTCCGCTGCTGGCGCTCGAAACCAGAGAGACGATCGAGGAAGGCCGCCGCCTGTGGAAGCTGGTGAACCGCGAGAATGTGATGATCAAGGTTCCGGGCACGGCCGAAGGTTTGCCGGCGATCCGACAGCTGATCAGTGAGGGCATCAACGTCAACGTGACATTGCTGTTCGCGCAGGAAGTATATGAAAAAGTTGCGGAAGCCTACCTCCTGGGGGTGGAAGACCTGGCGAAACACGGCGGCAATCTTAGGAAGATGGCGGGAGTCGCCAGCTTCTTTATCAGCCGCATCGACACGCTGGTGGATTCGATCATCGATGGCAAGATCAAAGCCTCCAGCGACCTGCCACAGCAGGCGTTGCTCAAGAGCCTGCTCGGCAAAGTGGCTATCGCCAATGGGAAGCTGACTTACCAGCGCTACCAGCGCATTTTCAGCGGGCCCCGATGGGAGGTTTTGGCCGCCAAGGGAGCGCAAACCCAGCGCGTTCTGTGGGCGAGTACGAGCACGAAGAATCCTGCATATCGTGACGTTATGTACGTGGAAGAGCTGATCGGGCCGGACACGGTCAACACCATGCCTCCGGCTACGGTGGATGCATTTCGCGACCACGGCAAGCTCCGGAACAGCCTCACGGAAGACGTAGCCGGCGCGCAGAAAACAATGGATGATTTGGCGAAGGCGGGCATCTCCATCAAAGAAGTGACCACCAAGCTGACCACCGACGGCGTGAAACTGTTTGCCGATTCGTTCCACAAGTTGCTGGACGCGGTGGAGAAGAACACGCGGCAAAAAGGAAGCAACGATTGAGTCGCTTGAAGTCATCTCTACCGGAAAGCCTCGCCGCGGCGGTGAAGACCACGATTGCCGATTGGCAGGCGGGGGGCAAGATCGAACGCTTCTGGCGGCGGGACGCCTCCCTGTGGACGGGGGACGATGAGGCCAAATGGCTAGGATGGTTGGACATTACAGAAGAACAGATCGCCGAGCAGGTGGCTTTGCGCAATCTGGGCAAGGAAATCTGGAGCGCGGGCTTCAAGGATATTCTTTTGCTGGGCATGGGAGGATCGAGTTTGTGCCCGGAGGTCCTGCGCATGACCTTCGGTCAGGCCGCCGGATACCCCGACCTGCACGTGCTCGACTCCACCGATCCGGCCCAGGTGAAGGCTTTCGAAAACAAAATCGACGTTGCTCGGACGCTGTTTATTGTTTCCAGTAAATCGGGAAGCACGCTCGAGCCCAACATTTTCAAGCAGTATTTTTTCGAGCTGACGAAAAAGGCGGTGGGCGCGGACAAGGCGGGAAGCCACTTCATCGCCGTCACCGATCCGGGATCGAAGATGCAACAGGTGGCGGAAGGGGATCGGTTCCGGCATGTGTTCTTTGGCCGGCCCTCGATCGGAGGGCGCTATTCCGCACTTTCAAACTTTGGCATGGTGCCTGCGGCTGCGATCGGGGTGGACACGAAAAAGTTTCTCGACCGCACTCAGGAAATGGTCCGGGCTTGTGGCGCCGGACGACCGGTCGGCGAGAATCCGGGGGCCGTTCTTGGAATTATTTTGGGCACGGCGGCGGTGCATGCGCGCGACAAAGTCACAATCGTCACTTCTGCCGAGATCTCTGACCTCGGCGCATGGCTCGAACAGTTGCTGGCTGAGTCCACAGGAAAAGTTGGCAAGGGGATCATTTCGGTGGACCGCGAGGAGCTTGCGGCACCTGAGGCGTACGGCCACGATCGCGTGTTTGCCTACATCCATACCGAGTCCGCGGCCGCCCCCCAGACTGAGTCGAAACTGACGGCGCTCGAAAAGGCCGGGCATGCGGTGCTGCGAATTTCGATGGCCGACATCTACGACCTGGGCGCGGAGTTTTTCCGGTGGGAGATCGCTACCGCGGTGGCCGGGTCCATCATCGGGATCAACGCCTTTAACCAGCCTGACGTTGAAGCCAGCAAGATTGCCACCAAGAGTTTGACCTCGGAATACGAAAAGACCGGTTCCCTGCCTGCGGAAAAACCGGTGGTGGAAGAGGGCGGAATCAAGCTTTTCACCGACGAGAAAAACGCTGCGGCTTTGGCCGAGGCTGCGGGCGGAGACAAGTCCCTGGCCGGATATTTGAAAGCCCATCTCAGCCGCATCCAGCCGGGTGACTACTTTGCGGTACTGGGTTTCGTCCAGAGGAATGCCGAGCACGAAAAAAAGCTGCAGGCCGTGCGTCACGCGGTACGGGACAAAAAGCACGTTGCGACCTGCCTGGGGTTCGGACCTCGTTTTCTGCATTCGACTGGACAAGCCTACAAAGGCGGACCGAATTCGGGAGTGTTCCTGCAAGTGACTTGCGAGGATGCGATTCAACTTCCGGTGCCGGAGCAGAAATACACATTCGGAGTCGTGAAGGCGGCGCAGGCGCGAGGCGATTTCCAGGTGCTGGTGGAACGCGGGCGGCGAGCGCTGCGCGTGCACCTCGAGGATGTGGAATCCGGGCTGGTTACTCTGACTGCGGCAGTTCAAAAAGCGCTGGGATAATCTTCACGGCAACGGCCGGCGGGACGCCCGGCGCCAAGTTAAGGAGCAAGTGATGCAATTAGGAATGGTCGGTCTGGGTCGCATGGGCGCCAACATGACGCGGCGTCTGATGCGTGGCGGACATCAACTGGTGGTCTCGGATTTGAGTGCGGACTCGGTGAAACAACTGGCCGGCGAAGGAGCCGGCGGTTCGTCCTCGCTCGAGGATCTGGTCGGAAAACTGAAAGCGCCACGGGCGGTATGGGTCATGGTGCCGTCCGGAGGTGCTACCGAACAGACGGTTCAGAAACTGGCCGAGCACATGCAATCCGGCGACACGATCCTCGATGGCGGTAACTCTTACTTCAAAGACGACGTGCGCCGGGCCGGCGAGTTCAAGAGCAAGGGCATTCACTACGTGGACGTGGGAACCAGCGGCGGTGTCTGGGGCCTCGAGCGCGGTTACTGCATGATGATTGGCGGACCCGCGGAAGCGGTACAGCGGCTCGACCCCATCTTCAAAACCCTGGCGCCCGGAGTCGGCGACATTCCGCGCACTCCAGGCCGCGAAAAGCTCGCGGGGACGGCCGAGCAGGGCTACATTCACTGCGGACCCTCGGGCTCGGGCCACTTCGTGAAGATGGTGCATAACGGCATCGAATATGGAATCATGCAGGCCTATGCCGAGGGTTTCGACATCTTCAAGAACGCCACCAGCAAAGATCTGCCGCAAGAGATTCGCTACGATCTGAATCTGCCCGATATCGCCGAGGTTTGGCGACGGGGCAGCGTGGTCAGTTCCTGGCTGCTCGATCTCACCGCCATGGCTTTGACGGAGAACCCGACGCTCTCCGAATACGAGGGCTACGTGCAGGATTCGGGAGAGGGACGCTGGACGATTCAGGCTGCCCTGGACGAAGCTGTACCGGCGGATGTGCTCACTGCAGCTTTATATGTGCGCTTCCGGTCACGGCAGCAGCATACCTTTGCGGAGAAGATGCTTTCTGCCATGCGGCAGAAGTTCGGCGGGCACATCGAAACCGGTGCCCCTAAATCGGGCGCGAGTAGCGCGGCTAGCAAGAAGAGCGCCTAACCAACAACGTCTTTCATCTTCCGGCGAAACATCCGAGGAACGGGATATGGCGCAACTGGCGGAACAGCCCACAATAGCCACACCACGCATCGGCAAGCAAGGCGACCCGTGCATCATGGTGATCTTCGGCGCCGCCGGCGATCTGACGGCGCGCCTGTTGATTCCCGCGCTGTACAATCTGGCCCGCGCTAATTTGCTCTCCAAGGAGTTTGCCGTGCTGGGCGTAGCCCGGGCGCAGATGTCGGATGAGGATTTCCGCAAGCGCCTCTATGACGATGTCAAAGAGTACTGCGGCGATTGCATCCAGGATAGTCTCTGGGAGAGTTTTTCGCGCCGCTTTTACTATTCCGCCGGCGATTTTAATGACGACAAGCTTTACCCCCAGATCAAAGATCGTCTGGCGCAGATCGACCGGGATCAGTCAACCCACCAGAACGTCTTCTATTACATGGCGACGGCTCCGAGTTTCTTCGGGCCTATCGTTGAAAAGCTCGCCGCCAACGGCCTGATGGAGCAAAACAATAGCCACTGGCGCCGGGTGATTATCGAGAAGCCCTTCGGTCACGACCTGGAGTCTGCCAAAGCCCTCAACCAGCAACTGCTCAAGCTTGCCGATGAGAAGCAGATCTATCGGATCGACCATTACCTGGGCAAAGAAACCGTGCAGAACATCATGGCGTTTCGCTTCGCCAACGGAATTTTTGAGCCCATCTGGAACCGCCGCTACATCGATCACGTGCAGATCTCCGTGGCTGAAACCGTGGGCGTGGAAGGCCGTGGCAGTTATTTCGAACACGCCGGCTCGCTCCGCGACATGGTGCCGAATCACATCATGCAGCTCATCAGCCTCACCGCCATGGAGCCTCCCATCTCTTTTGACGCCAACGCCGTTCGCGACGAACAGGCAAAGATTCTGCATGCCATCCAGCCGATCAGTGATGAAGAGGTTCTCACCCGATCGGTGCGCGGTCAGTACGGACCAGGCACCGAAGGCGGCGAAAACGTTCCCGCCTACCGTGCCGAAGCCGACGTTTCTCCCGATTCACGGACGGAGACTTTCGTCGCTATGAAGCTGCTGATCGATAACTGGCGCTGGGCCGATGTACCCTTCTACCTGCGAACTGGAAAACGCATGCCGGCGCGCAACACCCACATCGTAATCCAATTTCGCCAGGCTCCTTTCGTGTTGTTCCGGGACACTTCCGTCGAACACCTCATGCCGAATCAACTGGTCCTGCATATCCAGCCCGAGGAGGGCATCTCGTTGCAATTTGCGGCCAAGGTGCCTGGACCCGTCATGCGCCTTGGAACCGTGGACATGAACTTTGAATATCAGGAATACTTCGGCAAGCAGCCCAGCACCGGCTATGAGCGGTTGCTGCACGACTGCATGATCGGCGATCAGACCTTGTTTCAACGCGCCGATATGGTTGAGGCGGGGTGGAACGTCGTGAATCCCGTACTCGATCTTTGGAAGGCATTACCTCCGCGAAACTTCCCCAATTACGCTTCGGGAACTTGGGGGCCGAAAGAGGCCGATGAATTATTGGAGCGCGACGGTCGGCGCTGGAGGAACTTCGAGAAATGATCCTGGCCGGGGATATTGGTGGGACCAACGCTCGACTCGCCTATTTTCAGCCACAGAATGGCAGTCTCCGCTTAATTTCCGAGCGCGTCTTTCCTAGCCGCGAGTACACGGAGCTGGGTGAGATTGTCTCCAGTTTTCTTAACGAGTCCGATACCCGCCCTGAGGTTGCCTGCTTCGGAATTGCGGGGCCGGTGCGGAATGGCAGGGTTGAGACCTCCAATCTTCCCTGGGTGATTGACCAATCCCGATTGGCGAAACAGATTCAGTTGCCGGCCACCTTGCTGATCAATGACCTTGAGGCCAATGCGTGGGGCATTGGTGCGCTCGGCCCGCAAGACCTGGTCTGTCTCAACCAGGTGGAAGCGGCAACCGGCAATCAAGCCGTCATTGCACCGGGAACCGGCCTGGGAGAAGCGGGGTTGTATTGGGACGGCAATCAGCACCATGTTTTTGCCTGCGAGGGCGGACACGCGGATTTCGCGCCACAGGGCGAACTGCAGATCGAACTGTTGCGCTTTCTTGCCAGCCGCCTCGGACACGTCAGTTACGAACGCATTCTCTCCGGACCGGGACTGGTGAACGTGTACGAATTTCTGCATAAGGCCGGGTGCGGCGACGAACCCGCCGGCTTCGCCGCGGAACTGGCTCACGGAGATGCTGCGGCAGCGATTTCCCGTGCCGCATTGAACGGGAGCAATCCTCTCGCCGAGCGTGCCCTCGACCTTTGGGTTTCGGTGTATGGCGCGGAGGCCGGTAATCTGGCCCTCAAGGCGATGGCGACGGGCGGAATCTTTTTGGGCGGTGGAATCTCGCCTAAGATCCTTTCCAAGCTTTCCGACCCGCTGTTCATGAACGCCTTTCTTGATAAAGGCAGGTTGCGACCTGTGCTCGAAGGGATTCCGGTTCGGGTCGTCACCAATGATAAGGCTGGCCTTCTGGGTGCGGCCCGGTGCGCCGTAAGCAGCGCAAGCTCAATTCGAGCCGGGCAATCATGAACGCGACATCCCCTACTCCGCAGATCGACCTGCGCCGGATGACTACCCCGCAGGATCTTTTCCGGGCAGCCGCGGATGAAGTGCTACGCGTAGCAGCCCAGGCGATCTCCGAGCACGGTCGCTTTACGATTGCGCTCTCTGGAGGATCGACCCCCAGGAGCCTCTTTACCCTGATTGCGGCCAATGCCAGTAACGCCCTGCCCTGGGATAAGGTGTTCTTTTTCTGGGGCGACGAACGTCATGTTCCTCCACAAGACGCGGATAGCAACTACCGGATGGCCCAAGAATCGCTGCTTTCGAAAGTTCCCGTGCCGGCCGGCAACATCTTTCGCATCCCCGCCGAAAATCCCGATGCTGCCGCGGCAGCGGAAGGCTACGAGCAAACCGTGCGAAAGTTCTTCGAAACCGGTCCAGGCGAGATCCCGCGCTTCGATGTGATTCTGCTGGGCATGGGGCCGGATGGGCATACGGCGTCATTGTTTCCAGAGACGCCGGCTTTGCAGGAGAAAACCCGCCTGGTGGTGGCGAACTGGATCGAGAAGTTAAAGACTTACCGCATCACCTTCACACTGCCCGTGCTGAATGCCGCGGCTTGCGTGTTCTTTCTGGTGAGCGGTACCGATAAAGCGACAGTTCTTCGGGAAGTTCTCGAAGGCAGCGCGGCCGGGGAAAAGTATCCCAGTAAATTGGTGCGGCCCAAGGAAGGAAAGCTCATTTGGTTCGTCGATCAGGCGGCGGCCAGCCAGCTGTCGCGGGTTGGGTAAATCCTGGGCGCCAGACGGCCGGGCGAATTTAGATCCGCCAGCCTCCAATTTCCTTCAAGCCCTTGCCGCGGGAGTGTTCGAATAGCCGCACCCGATGGCGGCGGTGTTCGAATTCATGGATGTCGGCCCAGACCTCGGCTTGCCATCCCTTTTCATGACTTGCCGACTCGCCACAACTCGCGCAACGGGTGTGGAGACTGATGGAAGCAGCGTCGACCACACCGGATAATTCGATGAAGATGCAACGGACTTCCTGGATTTCTTCGTGATCATCGAGCAGGTGTTCGTAACGGAGCAGATAGCCGAAGCCCAGTTTACGGGCCTCCGACTCTGCCTCGGCACGAGTATGGAAGGGGCCGTATTCCGCCCGAAGTTGTTCGGTGGAATCGCAAGCCATCCAGAAGGTTTCTTTGTAAGCCATTCCCGGCACGCCCAACGGATTGCGGAGGGCTCAGGCCACGAAGACCGCCCTCTGGATCAGGTTCACCCGTGCAATTGGCAGGCCGCTGCCGAGATGCGCGCAAGCAGTGCCTTTTCAGTCCTTTGCCCAAAGGCTTAGGAAGCAGGAGAGCAGCTCCGTGCAAATCTGTTGCAGAAATTGTTCGCTTGATCAAAACCAAGTCGGATGAGGGCGCAAGAACTTGCATTGCCCACGGTTCGCTAGCTACCGGCAGCACGTCCCAATGCGTAGCCCTGCCCTTCTGACCCTTCCAGCCAGGCCTTGCCGCCATGGCCAGCTACGTACATGGCCAGCTCGAGCCGGCTCCAAACCCCTAATTTGTCGAAAGTACTTCGCAAGTGATTCTTGACAACCTGCTCGGTCGTGCCCATAAGCTTGCTGATCTCGCGATTGGTGAGCCCTCCCCAGACGAGCGTAGCGACGTGAATTTCCTTTGCCGTTAATTGCTCGCGCGGCGTCATGATGGCTTCACCGATTCCCTTTCGAATGCGGCAATCGCCAGCCTCACCCGCTTGCGCCCATCGCGGATGCCGGCTCGCAGGAAGAGAGTACGCAGGTGCTGCTTTACCGTTCGCGGACTGATGTTCAACTGGCCCGCGATTTCTTTGTTGTTGCAACCTTGAACCAGCAAGTCCAGCACCTGCCGGTCGCGGGGCGTAACTTTCATACCCTCGATGTCCATGGTGGCCTCCGCTTTCGTCTCGCTTCGTTGCTTTGTCCGATTCGAGCGCCGTTGTCGAGAATGGTAGAGCACACGCTTCGCCAAACTTTCGCTGCTCCCAGGCCGCGCGTAAGACCTTCGTGCACTTACACTTAGGGACGACGACTGTGCTTTCCGAAGAAGTTCGGAAACTCCTGCCAGGCTGGGCCGTTCCAAATCGGGCTGAGAAATGAGAGCTGATCGCCGTGGCGCAATCAACAATGCACGTTTCAATTTTGCCCGTCCGAGCCCGGAGGAGAGGGACCAAGAGAATATCCACCGGCGGCTCCCGCAGCATATAAGCTCCTTAGCCTCAGACTTTTGCCCCTGTACAGAGTTCAGTGCAGGGGCCCGCGAGATGATGTGTGAGAACCGCCAGGACGGACTCGCATCGCACGAAATCCCGACCTTCCCAAAATGGATACCAGCAATTGCAAACCGCCTTCATTCTGGCACTCGTGCTCGGAGGGCCGCCGCTTTTTCGACAGGCCGCGCCTTCGCAGGCAGGCCCGTCGCTCGTGCTCGGGCAGAGCACCGCGTGGCTCAACGACGGAGCGCCGCTGACGATCACACTGCAGGATGAGATCTGGCGGTGTTGCTCGTTCCCAACCTCAACGAGAATTTCGCGGTGCTCGACGACCCTCGAGACTCCCGAGCCGCTACCCGCGTTTTGCGAAGTGCAAGCCTTGCGCCAATCGCCGTTTCCTACGCCGGCTATCACTTCTCAGGCTAGGACTTGCTTCCCGAAATGGATGGCCGGGGATGCGTTCTCGACTGCCTGATGCCTCGAGGGAGTTCGCTGGCAAAGACCAAAGTCACGTCGAGCAAATTCTTTCCGCGAGACTCCGGAAGTGGAGAGCACGTCCCGCCGCACCGGTCTTCAGCTCGGCCTGGCCGCGGTCACAGAAACAAATTACGGCGACATTCTGGTAAAGCTCAAGGGCAACCGCGAGCGCGGAATTGATGAGGTGATTGCTGAAGTGCGCGCCAAGGTCACGAGCCAGGAGCCGGCACGGGACGTGGAGTTCACCCAGGCACGGCAGGATATGATCGGCGACCTGACCTCGGTGCCGGAGCCGATCCGGATCAAGCTGTTCTTGCCGGACGCGAAACTGCTGGAAGAGTGGGCGCCAAAAGTCGCAGAAGCCATTCATAAGATTCACGGCGTGGTCGATATTGTGAACGGGATCGATAACACCATCAGCGGGCCGGCGGTGACTTTCCAGGTGAATCCGAGCACGGCGGCGCGCGCCGGCTTTACCCTCGAGGAAGTCGCGCTCGATGCTTCCGCGATTTTAGAGGGCGAACCCGCGCCCACGCCGGTGGTGGTGAATGATCGTGCTTATACGGCGGGACATAGGAAGAACAACAACGCTCGTTCCATGACCTGGTGGTCGTGCTGATTCTTGCAATTCTGTTGCTGTTCATCGTGCTGCTGTTTGAGTTTGGCACATTCGCCGCGCCGGTCGCGATTCTTTCCTCGGCGTTGCTTTCCACTTCGGCTGTATTGATCGCGTGGTTGATCACCCGGACCACGTTTAATATTTCTTCGTTCATGGGGATGATGATGGTGATCGGCATCGTGGCGAAGAATGGCATCCGGCTGCTGGACGCCGATCAGAAAAATGCGGCAGCGAGGAGTCATTGCGGAAGATGCCATGCTGCAAGCCGGCCGACGGCGATTGCGGCCCATCGTGACGGCGGCGCCGGCCACGGTCGCGGGAATGCTCCCGCTGGCTTTCGCTCTCGGAGCCGGATCATAGATGCTGCAAACGCTGGCTATCGCGGTGATCGGGGGGGCCTATTTCGATAGTGCTGTCGCTGATCATCACGCCTGCCGTTCATTTCTATCTCAGTGGCGACCAGGCTCATGAGTCAGACGAAGCGCATTGATTCGGCAACAGCCGCACAGCCTTGCAGATTACGATCGTAACCTTCTATCGGGTCGGCAACTTGTATCGGGTAATAGGTCTTCAGCTCCAAAAGCTGTAACTCACTGATTCGTTGTGGCCGGTCCCGTCAACGCCCGGCACTCCGTACCTCCATTTGCCGCCCTATAACCCAGCCGTAGGGCGACTTCCAGAATAAGGTTCTATGGAGAAGGAATTGCACTAAAATAGGCGTGGTCTCCGGCGGGCCCCCCCACCCAGGCCGGGCCGGCCATAAGGGCAGCAGTGACGATCGTGACCGACGAAGACAAAACACCGGGGCTCGACGAGCAGACCTTTGGGAAGCTGGTCGAAGCTGCTTATGTGCTCCAGGAACACAACCGGGAAATACGGGCGATGGAGGAGAGCCTGGAGTTGCACAGCGAGCAGCTCCGGCAGCAAGAGTCCGCACTCCAGGCTCAGTTCCAAATAAAAAAGCAGGAAGCGCCCGATAGTGTTCCTCCCGGGGACTACACCCTCACTCTGGCTGAGATTGTCGAAGCGCAGCATCAGATTCAACGACGCCACCTTACCTTGGAGCCCGCGATGGAAGTGGTCGTCGAAAGAGTGGCGCGAATCACCAACGCGAGCGGCGCAGCGATTGGACTGCTCGAGGGAAAGGTGGTTTGTTACCGGGCTGGAACCGGAGCTCCGGCTTTGCCGCTGGGGAGCGAGGTTTCTCTCGATTCGGCAATTTGCGCGGCCAGCGTGCGGACCGGCCAGGTGATTCGCAGCGAAGATGTGAGCCTGGAGTTTCTGTTCGATGCCGAAGGCTGCATGCAGCGGGGAATCCAATCCCTGCTCTCGGTGCCGATTTACCACGACGGCGATATCGTCGGAGCCCTCGAGCTGTATTTCGACAAAATGCGCGGCTTCGCCGAACAGGATATCCACACCTGCCAGTTGATGGCTGGGCTGGTCACCGAAGCGATTGGCCGAGACGCTGAGTCTTCTTTGAAGAAGTCCATGGCCTCGGAACGATCGACGATGCTGGCCGCGATCGAGAAGCTCAAACCAAACCTGGCAGCTCTCGCAGATCAGGCCGCGGCCATCGCCAGCGCTGGAAAGGCCGGCTCGGCACCGATGGCGGTTGCCTGCTGGAAGTGCGGCAGCCCGGTTCTGGCGGTGGAGCAATTCTGCGGCAAGTGTGGCGCCGTGCGCACCAACGATGGGGAACCATCGGACACGCAGAACTGGGACATGCAGACAAAGATCGCATCTGCATGGCGGTCGCAACAGGAGTCTTCCGAGACCGCGAGCGGCGATCAAGGCTTATTGTCCCTGGGGATGGGGCCTGCCTCGGGCCAGAGGAACGGGAACAACGAACAAGGAGATCTGCCGGGAGAGGAAACCACAGATCATCCGCTCGAGCCGTTTTCTCTGTTGGAATGGGACGAGAGCCATCCCGAGCCGAACGGCCCGGTGGCAACGAAGGCCAACCCCGGGTCGTGGTCTCACTCCGCGGAATCGCAGCCCGATACCAGCGATGTTGCTGCGCCGGCTGCTGCGCTGATAAGGCTGGAGCCTGGAGATAGCAGCTGGACCTCGGCCGCGAAGGCTCGCGAGTTCCTGGAAGAGCTGGCCTCGACGCAATCGCCAAGCGCATTAGCCCGCTTCTGGCAGGCACGCCGAGGGAACTTTTATCTCGCCGTCGCAGTTATTCTAGTCCTTGTCGTCATTCGCTGGGGGATATTGTCAGACGACCACGCTGTGGGCGCCAGCAGCCACGGAGGCGCGCCCTCGGGAAATGTAAACCAGCATAAACCGGCGCCGGACGCCGATCTTTCCACCTTCGACAAATTTTTAATCGGTCTCGGCCTCGCGGATCCTCCCGAAGCGCCGGCATACAAGGGCAATCCTGACACCAGAGTCTGGGTTGACTCGCACACGGCGCTCTACTACTGTCCGGACTCCGACCTTTACGGCAGGACCCCGAAGGGAAGATTTGCCAGCCAGCGTGACGCTCAATTGGATCAGTTCGAACCAGCATCGCGCAAGGCATGTGAGTGACCCGGTAGCGGGCGGATCAATGATCCCACTGCCAGTGACTCCCTTGCCTGAGGCCGGATTGAGAGTGGATTGACAACCTGCAAAGGGCGTAGTGCAATCATAAGCGATTGCCGATTCAGGAGGAACGCTAGTGTCGCAGCCCACGAACGAATCCGACTCCGACGAAAAGGTATTACCACCCGAGGAGTTGAATCCTTTGCTGAATCCGCTGCTGGCGGAGCACATGGGACGGTGGGCAGAAGTTTATTTTACCAATCCTCCGGAAAAACGCGACCAGGCGATCGCCGAGTTGGTCCGGGAGCTGGAGAGCAACCCTCGACTCGAGATCAGTCCAGATCAGTCTGGCTCCGGTCAGCCAGACTCTGATCCGCTTCGCTCTCCTCAATTTGGTTCCGATCACCTTCGTGACCCCTTCGTTGATGAGAACGGAGCGCAGAAACGACCTGAGGCTTCGGCACGGGATACGGCTCTCTACGGAATCGGGCCTGTTCTCACCTGCAGTTCGTGCGGGGAAAAGAATTGGCGGGAACAGAGATTTTGCGGGATGTGTGGTGCACCGCTCGGTCCCGCCCCGGAGGCGGCGACCAACTTAGACACGGAGGCTCTGCCCATCGCCAGAGCGAGTTGGACGGAGCCGGGGCTTTCTCCCCGAGATCATTCCACCGAGCATGTGAGTGAGCCGGCTGTCCAGCCTACTCCCGTTGTCGAAGAGGATATTGAATACGAGGGAGCGGACTCCGCCTGGTCGCGGCCCGCAGCGCTTCCGGCCTTTGGAGTGGAAGCCGAGCCCGAGCCCCTTCGCTACCGTTACAAGGCCTACATCGGCGTCGTGCTCGCTATCGTGCTTGGTGCCCTGATTTATGTGGGATGGCGGCACGCGAGCGGCGCCCCCGGCGCTTCGTCGCTGCAATCCGCGCCAGTGCTCTCTGCCAGTCGTCCGGCCGACCAAGCTGCCCAGGCGCCTGCCGCGCGACCGCCAGTTAGCGCGCAGCCGAGTGCAAGAAAGAATGCGAAGAATGTACCGGCATCGAAGCCTCCGGCGCCGTTGCCAACCCGGCAACCGGAGGTAAGGTTCCAGACGCAGGACCGGACCGGCACGCGAAAGGAGCAGCCAGTCGCTTCCTTGGCCTCAGGTTCTCAACCTTCGGCGACCGGACAGAGCGGCGGCACGACAGAGCTAGCCATGGCCGAGAAGTACCTGAAGGGCGGGCGTGGCACGACTCCGAATAGCAGCGAAGCTGCGCGATGGCTCTGGAAAGCTGTGAGCAAGAAGAATCTTGCTGCCATGGTCGAGTTATCTGATCTGTACCTGCGAGGAGACGGCGTGCCCAAGAGTTGCGATCAGGCTCATTTGCTGCTGGACGCGGCGGCTCGCAAGGGTGAGACCGCCGCTGCTGTGCGCCTACGCAACTTACCAAGCTTCGGTTGCCAGTGAAAGAATGAAAAGGGAGACAGGAGCTTCCTCCCCACCACGAAACTTCGCCGGCTGAATTACTGGAAGAAGACTTCGCAAACCATTCGCGGCACATCATTCGCGGCGAATCCGCAACAAATCTTCACGCCTGAAGCTCTGGTGCTTGCCGACGGGACTCGTACCACAGCGCCAGCTCTACGCGGTTCCAGAGCCCAAGCTTGTCATAAATCACGCGAAGATAATTCTTGACCACATGTTCGGTGGTGCCGATCGCATGAGCGACGTCGCGGTTTTTCAAACCCTGGGCGACAAGCTCGATGACTCGGTTTTCACGTTCACTGGGGATACGGTTTCCATAACGGTCGCTTGCAAACATAATTGTCTCCGGTATAACAGGGTGGCGAGTTTTACTCGCTTGATTCCGCCGGTGATTCCGAAACGGAGGAACAACCGGTTAAAGTGAGCTTTTACGGTTCTGCGCGCCATCTTGAGCTGGCTTGCGATCTCGGCATTGTCACAGCCTTGCAAAAGCAATTCGACAATTTGCTGTTCTCGCGGTCCTAGCCGAACGGACTGCTCCATCATCACTACTCCCCCTGGTTAGATTGGCCCGAGCTTGGTCGTTTCGGCAGCTGGGATTGTTTCCAGAATACGTAGCATCCACGTTGCCATTTTGAGACGCGGATTGCTGCGACCGAAGAACAGCCATTTCCACAGGCACTTGCAGGCACCAGGTGAGTTACTGGAATCCGTAGATGATCGGAAGCCTTGATGGCAAATCACGGTTTTGGACCCGGGATCGCTTTCTCGGACGTTCAGTAAGGGCTCTGGGAGCGGAAAAAAGGCGCGTAAACCTTGGTTGGGGCGCAGATAAGGAGAATTCAAGCAACTGGAAGGCGTATCGTTGGGCGAAGAATTCGTTTCTCATCAGGTCTCTGAAACGGTTCGCCTGACGACGCTTGGAACTCGCCCAGCTAGGAAAAGGCGCATCGGTGTCGGCCTTCACTCAGGTAAACGCCCTAGGAGGAAAGTGCCGTCATCTCGGGAATGCCTTGAATATTTTACATGTTTGACCCCATGCGCAAGAAGGGTATGCGGGATTTGACGCAAGCGCTGGGGCCAAGTCACCTCAAATCGGAGACGATTCGTCCACAGGTGCGCCGCGAATTTTGTCACAAGCCGTTCATTTGGCTTGAGACGCGGAGCGGAGCCTGGAGCAGGCTCGAAATGTCAGCCTCGCTTATGATGGCTGAGCATGGACGATTACGATGCCGCTTTCGCCATCGCTCGAAACAACCTGGCCCGCTCGGCATGGCGATGGTGGAATGAACGGGCTGCGCGCGAGGGCCGTGTCGCAGCCTCGCGTCAACTGCTGAGCGGGCTGATGAATTTTGTTCGTGATTCGACTCCCGATCGACGCCGGCAGCGCTATGGCGATGTCGACTACGATTGGGAGCACCGCGTCAATACGACCAGCGCCGCCGTCGGCTGGCGCGACCGCCTGCTTGGAATTTTTCACTCGCCTTATCAGCCTACGGACTCTGCTTTGTTCCACGAAATGCTCGCGGCTCTGAGTCGCGAAACCGGCCTGGACTTTCACGATTTCGTGTTCGTCGACCTGGGATCGGGCAAGGGACGAACGTTGCTGATGGCCTCCGATTATCCTTTTCGCCGTATCGTAGGTGTAGAACTTCTGCCGTCTCTTCATCGGATCGCACGGGAAAATCTAAACCGTTATCACAGCGAGACGCGCCGGTGCTTTGCGCTGGAATCCGTATGGGCGGACGCGACCGCATTCGCGCTCCCTGCCAATCCGACGATCCTCTATCTCTTCAATCCGTTTCCCGAGTCCGGTCTGAGAAGCGTGATCGGCAACCTGGAACGCAGTTTGCGCGCACACCCTCGCGCGGTCTATCTCCTCTACCACAATCCGTTGCTCGAGCATGTAGTCGACGAGAGCGCATGGCTTAGAAAAATCGGAGGGACTCATCAGTATGCGATTTTCGCCAGCATCGCGGGCACAAACGACGGTGCCGACCACCTCCGAAGGTTCTGATTCGGAGAGTGCTGATTCACTGCCAGCAGCCAGCCATGGAAGGTCACCGCGCGGGAGCCCGACGGATTGAGTTGGGTTCGTAGCCAAGCCTGGCATCGGCACACACGAACTGCCGGCTCACGTGATAATTGGAGGCCAGGGCAGCAAGCGCTGGCTGCGACCAGCGCTGTTCACTAATACTCGGCTTTCCAATGATCACCAGATCGGCCCTACTTTCCTGAAGCATCTGCTCAACTCGCCCGGTTGGCCATCTGCCGCTGCGCACCAATTGTGCATACACGAAAGGATTCGACAACAGGACGGGCCTGGCGGTTAAGATCAATGCGCCCACATTTTCTGAAAGCACACGATCGTGATCGCGGATGTAGGCATAAGCCAGCGGGCACTCATCCACCAGGCCCCGGGAACTGTACAAGGCACGATTCGCTATTCCGTAGCCGGCAATCATCACGCCGCAAAACACAACCATCCCGACCATGGCTTCAGGCCGGCTTTTCATCTTTTGCAGTTCGTAGACGCCGATCGCAGACGAGACACAGAGAGCCGCCGCAACTTCCAGAAAGTGATTGCTCTCTGAACCCAGTTTCAGTGCTGTCACCGTCCCAAGTACTGCGAAGAGGAGATAAATCAACGGGTCAGCCAGGCGCCGCAAGCGAAGAATCGCAATCCAGGTTAATGCCAGCAGAACTGGAGTTTCGAGCAGAAGCTGAGAAGCGTGGTTTCGGTAGTTTGTGAAGGACAGGCGGTCCGGGTGCGTTCCGAACTGGTGAAACAGGAATGCGCCATGCGTGCTCACTTGCAACGCCCCAACTGCCGTGCCCAGTACTGCGGCGCCAGCCACGCTTGCAACCAGTAAAGCTCGCCATCGCCGTCGCCTGATAAGAATCGCGATGCAGGTCAATGGCGCAGCTAAGAACGTCACCTTGCACAACAACGCCAGAGCAAACAGGGGTGCGCAGAGAAAATGCACTCGGGGCAGGCGGAAGAAGACGACCAACCCGGCGAGCGAAACTGCCAGTCCCAGCAAGTCTACGCGGAGCAGGGGCGCCCACTGTTGCACCAGCGGCAGTGTGAGGAAGAGCGCGCCGAAGCTGATGCCAAGCCCAGCGCTGTCGGTGAACCCCCAGGCCAGCACCGCGATTTCGAAGGCTACTAGCAAGGCCGCGAGCAGACTCACCATCCGTGGCCGAAAGAATTCGGCCTCACCCGAGCCAATCAGACCCGCCGTGATGAGGTACGGGATCGGACCGTAGCTATTCAGCACGACGGGCCAGCTTTGAGGCACCGGGTACGGGGTGAGACCGGCGTTGATCCGCACTCCGGCGTTGAGGATGTTGCCTTCCTCGTAGTCCAGTTGATACGGCTGCCGGGCCAGTTGGAACCCGTTGGCCACCGACGCAGAGGCGGCGTACACTAAGCACACCGCGACCAATCCCCAGCAGATTTGCGTCATTCGCTCCGGGGAGGCCTTGTAGTTTTTCAGTTCGATTCTCTGATAACTGGAGTAGTCGCCTGCCGCAAGGGCAAAACCGACGCGAGTATACCGAAACTCATCCACCACGCATAGATGGCTCCGGCTCCGAATCGATGGTCTCCGAATCGACGGTTCCCCGGGCTCGCTTCTTCGGTCGGAATTTGGAGATGTTGTGATTCAGAGGCATCTAACCAAGAGGGTAGAATTTGACTGATGAGTGAAACAATTGGCGGACTTTGTGCATTGTTGCTGGTTCTGGCGGCTGCCGGTGGTGCCCTGGCGGAAGACGTTCACGCTATCGCCCAGGCCGTGGATGCGCACTACAACCATCTCCGCAGTCTGCAAGCGGAGTTTACCGAGGTTTATCGCGGGTCGGGGATGGAGCGGACCGAGTCAGGAACGCTTTGGCTGGCCAAGTCCGGCGTGAAAAAACCTGGCAAGATGCGGTGGGAGTACCGTTCTCCCAGGGAGAAGCTGTTTGTGAGCGACGGCAAAGATGCCTGGTTCTATGTTCCCGGCGATCGGCAGGTGCGGAAGACCGAGGCACGAAAGCTGGAAGACATTCGTTTTCCGCTTTCACTGTTACTTGGTAAAACCAAACTGGAAAAGGAGCTACTGGGACTATCGCTCGCCCCCGACGTTACCCCGACAGCCGCCGGAAACGTCGTGCTTCGAGGCGTACCGAAGGCCATGGCGGATCGGGTCAGTGAGATTCTGCTGGAAATCGCTCCCGAGCACCGCATCGCGCGGATCGTGATCGACGAAGTCGATGGCTCGGTAACCGAGTATCAGTTCAGCCAGCAGAAAGAGAATGTGGCAATTGCAGAGGAACGATTTGAGTTCCGTCCGCCACCGGGAACGGAAACTGTGGAAAGCGAGGCCGAACCGTAACCATCCGATGAAGAAGTGAACCGTCTCCTATTGCTGTACATGACTTACGATACAGAGACTTACGATAGAGAACGGGGGAGCGCTTTCTTGTAGGGTTGGCGGGTTACTTGCGATACTGGAAGACGGCTGGTTTGAGCATATCTGAACACCCCCGATGAGAAGCGGGAATGTTAGACTGGGCCAAGAGAGGCGGCCCCGGTTGGAGAGATAAGAAAACAGGTAAATGGCGGAATTTGTCGTAAAACTCGCGGATGAACGCGGCCACTTGCACCAGCAAGTAGAGCAGGGTTACTCGGTGGCCGAGGTGCGCGACCGCTTTGCTGCGCAGGGTTATCTGGTTTACTGGGTAAAGCCGCAGGGGCTGCTTTCCGGCGGGTTTTCTGGCCGCAAGCGGAAGCTGAAACAGAGCTCGTTCCTGGTTTTTAACCAGCAATTTCTGACCCTGATCAAGGCCGGGCTGCCGATTCTGAACTCTTTGGATCTGCTGATCAAGCGGCAAAAAGATCTCCGCCTGCGGACGATATTAGAGAACGTACGCGAACGGGTGAAAGGTGGAGAGTTGCTCTCGGATGCGTTCGCGGCTCAGGGCATGGTTCCGAAGATCTATACCACCACGCTGATGGCCGGGGAGAAAAGCGGAAACATCGACGAGGTGCTGACTCGCTATATCAACTTTCAGCGGCTGGCCATGACGTTCCGCAAGAAATTGTTTGTATCGCTGATTTATCCCACGCTGCTGGTCACCGTGGTGACGATTATGGTGATGTTCCTGTTCACCTACGTGGTGCCGAAATTCGCCGAATTGTTTAACAGTCTGGACGCCAAGCTGCCCGCCATCACTTTGTTCATGATGGCGGTGGGAGTGAATGCGCAAAAATATTTTCCCTTCATCGCAATTGGACTGGCCCTGTCGGTTTTTCTCCTCTGGCAATGGGGAAAGACGGACCGGGGCGGCGACCGGATTGACCGGTTCATCCTTCGTTTGCCTTTGCTCGGGGATATCCGGCTGAAGCACCAGGTGGCGACTTTTTCGCGGATGCTCGCAACCCTGCTGCAGGGCGGTCTGCCGCTGGTACCCTCGATGGAAACGGCGGGCAGTTCGATGAGCAGCCGCGGCATCCAGAAGGGCATCATGCGGGCGAGTGTGCGAGTGCGCGAAGGCCAGGGTCTGGCGAGCAGTTTGGAGCAGCAGAATATTTTCCCGGACCTGGCTGTGGAGATGCTCGAGGTGGGCGAATCCACGGGCGCGTTGCCCGCCATGCTGAATTCGGTGGCTGAGTTCTACGAAGAAGACGTACAAACAGCGCTGAGCGCGTCCATGGCATTGATTGAACCTTTGATTCTGATCGTGATGGCGATCTTTGTTGGCGGGGTGCTGATCTCGTTATATTTGCCGATCTTCACACTGGGAGTGCACTAAATTGGAACGGGAACCGAAGCTGGGGATTTGAGAATGGCGATGGCGGAAAAGAAATCACTTTTTGTGCACGGTGAGAGCGGCGCGCAGGTGGTGGCCACGGGCAATCCGGTCACCGACCTGGAACGGGCGCAGGACGTTGCCCGGCGCTATCGCTGTGAGTTTGTCGATCTCACCGACTTTCAGCTTCATCACGAGCTATTCAAGAAATTCTCTCCCGAGCTGATGTTCCGTTATAACTTCGTGCCCCTCGAGGAGACCGCGGACGGGAAGCTGGCCATCGCCATCGCCGATCCCAGCCAGCTGATGATGATCGATGAGATCAGCCTGCTGCTGCAGAAGCGGATCGTCACTAAAGTGGCGACGCTGAAGCAGATCAGCGACATCCTCAAGAAGACCGAGCAGTCGCAGCGTGTGCTGGAGGAAGCGAGCGAAGGGTTCCAGATCATCCGCGAAGATGAGGCAACCGGCGCCGAAGAAACTCTTACCATCGACAAGCTCACGGCCGCCGGCGACACCAGCCCCATCATTCGATTAGTCGATACCACGATCTTTACCGCACTCCAGCGGCGGGCTTCCGATATTCATATCGAGACGCGTGATGACTCCGTGGTCATCAAGTTCCGTATCGACGGCGTGCTGACGCAGGCCATGCCGCCGATCGGCAAAGAGCATCACTCCACCGTTATCTCGCGCATCAAGGTCATGAGCGAGCTGGATATCTCCGAAAGGCGCGTGCCCCAGGACGGCCGCTTCCGGGTGAAATACAACGGGCGCGCCATCGACTTCCGCGTATCGATCATGCCTTCGATTCACGGCGAAGATGCCGTGCTTCGCGTGCTCGATAAAGAGTCGATGAGCGAGAAGTTTCGCACGCTTACGCTCGAGGTGGTGGGCTTCGATGAAGACGACCTGCGCAAGTTCCGCCGCTACATCAAAGAGCCCTACGGCATGGTGCTGGTCACGGGACCGACGGGGAGCGGCAAGACCACGACTTTGTACGCCGCCGTAAACGAGATCAAGACCGACGAAGACAAAATCATTACGATTGAAGATCCGGTCGAGTACCAGCTTCGCGGCATCACGCAGATTCCGGTAAACGAGAAAAAAGGACTGACCTTTGCGCGTGGGTTGCGCTCTATTTTGCGTCACGATCCCGACAAAATCATGGTCGGCGAAATTCGCGACACCGAAACGGCGCAAATTGCGATTCAGTCGGCGCTGACCGGCCACCTGGTTTTCACCACGGTGCACGCCAACAATGTGGTCGACGTGATTGGCCGCTTTTTGAACATGGGCGTTGAGCCCTATAACTTCGTTTCGGCCCTGAACTGCATTCTGGCGCAAAGGCTGGTGCGTTTGATCTGCGAATCGTGCCGCACTCAGGTCAATTACGCCCCCGATGTGCTGGAAGCCAGCGGACTGGATCCGGCACAGTGGTCGAAGGTGGCCCTGTACGAAGGGCCAGGATGCATTGAATGCGCCGGCACGGGCTTTCGCGGGCGAACCGCGATTCACGAATTGCTGGATTTGAGCGACCGCATCCGGGAGATGATTCTGGCCCGGAAGCCGACCTCGGAGATCCGCCGCGCGGCGCGGGACGAGGGCATGCGCTTCCTGCGTGAGTCGGCGCTGGATAAGGTCCGGCTCGGCCTGACCACGTTGAAGGAAATCAACAAGGTCACCTTCATCGAGGCCATGCGGTAAAGAAAGCAGTGGCTTGTCGTCCCTAAGTTAGCCTGTGGTTCGCTGAGGTCGAATTTCCTAGCCGCTAGCCGCTGACCACCAGCCACTGCCTGACGTGCCCTTTCAGATATTGCATTTCGCGGAGTATGGCGTTTGAATTACAGAGAGAGTTAACTCCTGACATGAGCTCTGCTTCCAATCCGGCAAAACCCAGGCTGGCGTGTGAGATCGCGGCTGACCGTGTGTTGGTGGGACGGCTCGCCGAGAGCGGGCGCAGCCTGGAAACCTGTGCGGCTCGCGAACTGGCGCCGGGTAGCGTAGTTCCCGACCTGGTGGAGAGCAATCTGCGCCAAGCCGACGCCGTGAAAACGGCGGTGCAGGAGGCGTTGGGAAGTGTTGCCGGACGATCGCGCGACGTCGTTGCCGTGGTGCCAGACGCTGCGGTGCGGGTGGTGCTTCTCGAATTCGATTCCCTGCCCTCCGACGCCGAGGAAGCTGCCGGTGTAGTCCGCTTTCGCCTGAAGAAATCTCTGCCGTTCGACGTCGACAAGGCCCGGGTCTCCTATCATGCGCAAAAATCGAAGGAAGGCGTCCGCGTGGTGGCCGCGGTCGCCCTGGCCAGCGTGGTGGAGGATTACGAGGCGGTTTTCCGCGAGGCGGGATTCAGCCCCGGGGTGGTGTTGCCTTCGATGCTGGCAGCGCTCGGCGCTGCCGAAGCACAGCGTCCCACTCTGGTCGTGAAAGTGGATGCCCGGACTACGAGTATTGCCATCCTGAACGCCGAGCAGTTGCAGCTTTTCCGCACGCTTGAGAACACTCGCGGAGTTACGATTACAGGAGAGCAACTGGCGGAGGAAGTCTACCCCTCGGTGGTCTTTTTCCAGGACACGTATCATCTGAACATCGAAAAAATATTTGTTGCGGGACTGTCCGACACCAGCACTGCGGCTCCGGCGTTGCGCGCGCAAACCGGGGCAGAGGTGCATGAATTGGTGACCTCCTCTCAACTGGGAGTGAGCACCGGAGGGTCCGTGCCTCGCTGGAGAATGGCGGGAGTGGTGGGAGCCCTGATTTCGTGAATTCAGCATCCGTTTTTCGCTTCTGAGTTATGCGCCTGGATATCAATCTCGCAAGCCAGCCCTATGAAGATGCGCGGCAGTTCTGGATGCGCTGGGGTTCGGCTCTGGTTGGGGCCGCGATCCTGACATTGGCTTTGCTGGCGATTACGATCTCTGGCTGGCACGCGGCCCGGAAGGACCACGCCCAGATCGCGAAACTTCGCGCCGATATTGCCCAGCGCGACCGGATCAGGCAGGACGCAGAAGACTTTTTGAATCGTCCGCAGAACCGCACGACCAGAGACGAATCCCAGTTTCTCAACGAATTGATCGAGCGCAAAGAATTTTCCTGGACTCGTGTGCTCGAAAACCTCGAGAAAGTGATGCCCCCGCGAGTCCACCTGGTTTCGATTCATCCCGAATTGGATGAAGACAACCAGTTGTTCCTGAAGATGATGGTGGCAGGCGATTCCCGCGATCGCGCTCTCGAACTGGCACGGCGCATGGAAGACTCGGGCCGGTTCACACAAACCTATATTTATAAAGAGCACACCGACCCTGCCGCAACGCGCAACGGAGACACGGTGGAATTCGAAATCAACGGGATTTACGTTCCAGAGACAACCGCGGCGCCGGCCCAGAAAGTGGTGATTTCCAAACGGAGTACGCCCTGATGCCAGACTTACGGCAGACCCGGAAAAACCTCAAGATCACGCTGGCGATTCTGCTGGCCGTGGACGTGCTGACCGTGGTTGTGTTGTTCTCGCCTTTGGTGGGTTCCACCGAATCGCGGCGCCAGGAACTGAATCAATTGTGGAGCCAGTTGCAAACCAAGACGCGCCAGGTTGAGCCGCTGAAGAATCTCGATAAAAAAGTCGTGGTTGCAAACGGCCAGATTGCGGATTTTTACAAGACTCGTTTCCCCGCGCAAGACTCGCAGATCGCCACGCAATTCGGCAAACTCGCGGCCAGTAATGGAGTGACGATAGAGCAGGCCAAGTATCAGGTAAAAAACGAGGAGACCGGCCGCCTCTATCCGGTTGAAATTGAAGCCGACCTGTCGGGCAACTACGTCTCGTTGGCGCGGTTTATCAATGCCTTGGAGCGCGATGACATGCTATTCATCATCAGCAGCATCGAACTCGCCGGGGAGCAGAATGGAATTAAGCTGCAGATGAAACTTGAAACCTATCTTAAGGCGGGCGTGTAGTGCATCTGGGAACCGACAACCGGAACAAGACGATTGCGGCGGCCGTCCTGGGCGGGCTGGCGTTGCTTGTCGTCATCTATCAGTTGATACCGTCTTCCTCGACCGTAGCTTCGACGGCCACGCCGCCGATCACGGCTCCGCCAGCGACTTCGCCCAGTCCTGCGCGTTCGCCGCGGCATGGTGCCGGGTCCGCGACGTCGAAGAAAGCTCGCCCTGCCCAAAGTCTCGACCCTACACTGCACCTGCAGCAACTCGCCGCGACTGAGGCCATCAAGTACGAAGGCTCGGGCAGGAATATTTTTATTTCACAAGCCGAGGACATTCCTCAACCCCTGGCTCCCGGCGCGACGGATAGAAACAAGAAGGAGGAAGCGAACCTATTTCACGTCCCGGCAGTGCAACCGCCCGCTCCGATTCCTCTGAAGTTTTTCGGCTTTGCCAGCCATCCCGGAGAACCCAAGAGGATTTTTCTTTCCAAAGGAGACGATGTTTTCATTGCGGGTGAGGGCGAGATCGTAGATCGTCGCTACAAAGTTCTCAGGATTTCACCGAACTCCGTCGAAATTCAGGACGTGGTTGGCAGCGGCCCCCCGCAAAGCATTCCGCTGACTCAAGGCTGACAAAGTTTCAATCGTCGGGCCCGCAATCGCCCCTCGCGCTCGATCCAATTGGCATGAATATGAATTCAATCGCTCGTCAGTCCCCGCGCCCGGGTCACGGGGAAAAGATTCGCCGGAAACAGGTTCGCCGGGAAGAAGAAGGCGGCTACATATTGCTTACGCTTCTTCTCATGGTAGCTTTGCTGGTTGTAACCTTCGCCATCATTCTTCCGAGCGTTACATTCGAGATGAAGCGGGACCAGGAAATGGAGCTGATCCACAGGGGGGTGCAATACTCGCGCGCCATTCGCGCCTATTACAAAAAGTTTGGACGCTATCCCACGCGACTCGAGGATTTGGAAAACACCAACAATCTGCGCTACCTCCGCAAGCGTTATAAAGATCCCATCACCGGGCAGGATTTCAAGCTGCTGCACTTCGGCGAGGTCAAGTTGTCGTTCACCGGCGGAATCGGGGGAGCAGGGATTCCGGGAGCGACGCCCGCCGGCGCACCCTCCGGAACCGGCGCTTCCGGTTCGGCCTTTGGGGGCTCGGGCTTTGGCGGATCCGGGTTCGGCGCTTCGTCATCGGGCGGATCGGGCTTCGGCGGATCTGGCTTCGGCGCATCCGGGGGAAATGGCTCCGGGGGGGTGAACAGTAACGGAGTGTTCGCGCAGTCGTCTCCGTTCGGTGGAGGATCCAACAGCGGTTTCGGAGCGAACTCCAATTCGCAGACGGGGCAACCCGGGACCAATCCGACTTCCGGATCGGACCCATCGAGCGCGACACAATCGGTTTCCCAGGCGCCGGGTACGACCACCGCACCAGGAGACGCGACATCGAGCGGCCAGCAAATCATCGCCGCCGGCCCCATTGTGGGCGTGGCCAGCATCAGCAAGAAAGACAGCATTCGGGAGTTCAATCACAAGAAGAAATACAACGAGTGGCAGTTTGTGTATGACCCCTCCAGCGACCGCGGAGGTCTGCTCAGCACGCCGAATCAGCCTCCGCTGCAAAACTCAAGCAGTCTTCCGGGACAAAATGGGCAACCGGGAAGCAACCCTGGCAACGCTTTCGGGCAGTCCTCGAACGGCAGCGGCTTCGGCAACAGTCCCAATTTCATGAATGGGCCTGGGACGCCCACACAGCAGCCGCCTAATCCTCCGCAACAGCCGCAACAGCAGTAGTTGCAAAAAATGCGGTCTTTGCAAAAGAACAACGGCCTCATCCAGGGATGAGGCCGTTTGTTCTACCAAGAAATCTTTGGCTCGTATTCGTTTCGAACCGACGAGACCTGCGTCCCCAGACTTAGACGCTGAAACTCGACCCGCAACCGCAGGTGCTCTTCACATTAGGATTCTCAAACTTGAACCCTGCACCTTCGAGGGTTTCGACGTAGTCGACGATACAGCCGTTGAGATACATCACCGACGTTGCGTCCACGAACACCTTCAGTCCGTCCATTTCGAAGGTTTTGTCCATCATTCCGGCAGCATTTTCAAACTGCATGGAGTAGGAAAAGCCGGAGCAGCCTCCCCCGACAACGCCAATGCGCAGGCCAGCGGGCACGGGACTCTGCTGTCCCATAATCTCTTTCACCTTGGAAACCGCGTTCGTAGTAAGGGTCACCGGCGCGGCAGCCTTCTTAACTTCCGGAGCTGCCTTCGTAACCTCAGGGACAGTAGTAGTGGCCATTCGTATCTCCTCGTCGGCTCTAAAGTTCTACTCATTATAGCAGACGTAATAATCGGCAACAGGGATAAATCTGGCTGCCAGCTCCTGATAGAAGTCTCCCAACTCATTCGATGCCGGCAAACGGCTCAGGTGGCACAGGCCGGCCTCAAAGCGAACCGACCTGGGAACGTCGGGGCCCTGACGATTCCGCCGGACAAGGCTTGCCAAGCAGGTCTATAATGGGTGCGTTAACCACTCCCCCGGGGTTCCGGGTGCGGCGACGGCAGCCTGCATCGTGGAGCCTGAGGAGTGCCTAACGGCTTGCAATCTGTCGAGGTGCCTATGACGTGGACTCCTTTAATGGTTGGGCTTGCGACTGTGTGGGGCATTTTCACTGTCGGCCTGATCATCCTTCTCATCTACCGCAGCACGCTCACGATGCACGAGGATGAGCAGTTGTATCTCGACGACGCGAATTCTCACATGCAGCAGGAGCAAACGGAGCTGCTGGTGAAAGTGAACCGGCTTACTGTCCCGGTCTGGGTTTTTGGGGCCGGTTCCGGAGTGCTCTTGTTGGTTCTGGCGGGCATGTTCATCTATCAGGGATTGAACGCCGTCCAGTAAGGCCGTTGCGGCGATGGCCAAACCGCGCCTCCGCCCCGGGAGGGTGTCAGTCCAGGGAATTCGTGTCTACCATGCTGCCCGATTTTGTCGGATGGGATGAATCATATGGGCCCGTTTGACGAGTCCACCACCCAAGCTAGTCGTCGCCCAGGTTCTAAATGGGAAGCCTGCCGCCCGACCCTGGCACTTTGGTGCCATTGACTGACCGGCCCTACGCCGGAAATCCATAGAAAATAGTCCCTATAAAAGTTGGCACTTCTGGCACCTGTGCGGTCGGTCGCTCCCCGGCTAGAATGCAGTTCACTGTAAGCGAGAAAAAGCCGGTCCCATCAGGCAGAAATCAAAGCAGGCAGAAATTCAAAAAATGAGCCAACTCCCCCGAAGCAATTGCCATTCTTCAAAGAACGCTAATACGTGGTGCGTGTTCCTGGTTCTGCTCGCCCTTCCGTCATTGGCCGGCATAGCCACGGCGAGCGAGATCACCGTCACTCCAACGACTGAAAACTTCGGAACCATCACCGCGGGCACCAGTAAAAGCGCGACCGTGACGCTCACCAATACGACCGACTCGACGATAAAGGTTACTCAGGTTGCGATTTACGGGACGGGTTTCAGCCTGAGGGGCCTTACTAAGCCGCTGTATTTGTTGGCGCGGGAGAGCTCGAGCTTTACCGTCGTCTTCAATCCGCAAACGGGTACTGCCAGCAAAGGAGGGCTCGTAGTGAACAGCAATGCTCCCGACTCTCCGGAGCGCGTGACGTTGCTGGGCTCTGGTTGGACGCCAGTCAATTCCGTCGTGCCAGCTCAGTACCTGGGGATGGCTTTGCATCCCGAAGTTCTGACCGATCGCGTTCCATGGCCCGCGGTTCCCTTCGGCAGCATTCGCCTGTGGGACTCGGAAACGCAGTGGGCCGCCCTCAATCCTGCCGAGGGCACCTATGATTGGACGCAGTTGGATAGTTGGTTCGCTATCGCGCAGCAAAATGGAAAGAGCGACATACTTTACACCTTTGGAGTGGTACCACCATGGGCGTCTTCGAAACCCAACGATCAGACTTGTGTTTCCGAAGCCAGGCCGGCTGGTTCCTGCGACCCGCCCTACGATTTGAATCCGGATGGCAGCGGGACCGACGAACTCTGGCAAGACTATGTGACGGCATTGGTGAACCATTCGGCGGGCAGAATCAGATCTTTTGAACTTTGGAACGAAGCTGACATTAAGTCCGAATGGAACGGCACGAACGCGCAGTTGGTGCGCATGGCAAAGGACGCCTACTCTATCATCAAAGCCTTGGATCCCTCGGCCCTGGTGCTGACTCCGAGTTCGGTAAATGCTGGGCCGAACGGCAGCATCGACATCTGGCTGCCAACCTATCTGGCGGCGGGGGGAGGCGCCTACGCCGACGCCGTTGCCTTTCATGGCTATATGATTCCGGCGTTGGGGTTGACGCCAGAAGACATCGCCAACACGGTCGATCAGGTAACTTCCTCGCTCAACGGCGCAGTTGCTTCTAAGCCGATATGGAATACCGAGGGCGCCTGGGGCACCGACAGCGACCTTCCGAATACCCACCTGCAGGCAGGCTTTGTGGCCCGAATGTATCTCATGCAATGGTCGAAGGGGGTCTCCCGTTTTTACTGGTATCAATATGGCAGCACCCTAATGGGGACTTTTTGGACCCCAGCGGGCCCGGATGAAGCTGAGATTGCCTACGGGCAGGTTAACGACTGGCTTGTCGGAGCGACCATTAACGGCCCGTGCTCCGCGACAGGAACCATCTGGACCTGCAACTTTACCAGGCCAGGAGGCATTCAAGAGCAAGCCGTGTGGGATAGCTCCAAGACCTGCACCACCAGTTGCACGACCTCGAGCTATACGCCAGCGTTGGTCTTCACAAAATACGCGGACCTGGCTGGAAACCTCACTCCGATCAACCCGGGATCAACGATCCAAATCGGGGCCAAGCCGATTTTGCTGGAGAATCAGTAGCGCTCCGATGTCGGTACTCGCATAGTTCCGCAACGTCGCTTTACTCCACTTCACCTCGGGCACGTGCGTGACGGCGTTTTTGTGTACTGCGGTTGCCGAAGCCGGTCTCCCAAATCGATGGGTTCAATCTGCGCGATTTCCTTTTTCTTTGCCATTTGGGGAGAACGGGTAGGCCTCATCGGAGAGATCCCCACTCGCCTCTTAGCAGAAACAGGAGGTTCAAAATTGCGGCCGGTGATAGATGAGCGAACGTACCCTCAGACGACCCAGGGATCGCCTGTTCAAGTCTCTTACTGGCAGTTTTCAAAGTAGCTTGATACACATTCTGTCCTGCATCTTCTGGTGGGTTCATTTTGCAGACTCCTTATCTGCCGCATCCGCCAGTAGGCGTTCCACCGTGGCGCTTTGCGCTCGGTTGGCGAAGCCGGAGCAACGTCCGACTCGCTCTTGATGCTTGACTCATCATACGGGAACGCGGCGAATTCGCCCAGCATTTCCCTATGGGAGCTCTTGCTCGGGCGAGCACCCTAGTTACGCGGGGCCAGTCCGCCACTCCAAAGCCCCTCAAGTGATGGCATCGTCCTCCGCATTGTGTGCCGCCAAGGCTAGTACGGCCGTGCCTCGCAGTTTGTCGGCAACTTTGTCAACCGTCAAGGGCTTGCTGAAGTAGTAGCCCTGAATTTCGTCACACTGATGCGCCCGGAGGAATGACATTTGCGCTTCGTCTTCGACGCCCTCTGCGATCACCTTAATCTTCAGGCTCTTTGCCATGCCGATAATGGCGGTAGTGATCGCCGCATCGTTGGCATTCACAGCGACATCCCGGATGAACAGGCGGTCGATTTTAAGCTTGCTAACCTTAAACTGTCTTAAATAGCTGAAGCTGGAATATCCCGTTCCGAAGTCGTCAATCGCCAGCGTTATCCCCATCGACTTTAATTCCTTAAGGACTGAGAGGGTCACCTCTGCGTTGGCTAGGAGAAGGCTTTCTGTCAGTTCCAGTTCCAGATATTGCGGGGCGAGGCCCGTGTCTTGCAGCACACTTCTGATGAGTTGGCAGAAACCCCGTTGGCGAAACTGGACCGCTGATACGTTCACTGCGACCGAAACGGCGGGGAGAGCTTCGTCCTGCCATTTCTTCGCCTGATGGCAGGCCGTCCGCAGCACCCATTCGCCAATTGGTACGATCAGTCCGCTGTGCTCGGCAATCCGTATGAACTTGTCAGGCGGCACAAGTCCCAATTCCGGGTGCCGCCAGCGGAGAAGTGCTTCCAGTCCGGCGATCCTTCCAGTGGCAATATCCATCTGCGGTTGATACATCAGAAAAAGTTGGTTCCTGGCGAGTGCCGAACGCAAACTGCTTTCCAACGCCAAACGCTCGACCGCCTGCGTGTTCATTTCTTCGGTGAAGAAGCGAAAATTGTTGCGGCCGTCAGCTTTGGCACCATACATAGCCGCATCGGCATTCTTGATTAGCGTCTCGCAGTCCGTCCCGTTTTCAGGAAAGATGCTGACACCGATGCTGCAACTCATATTGAAGGAGTGACCTTCGACGACGAATCCAGCGGTCATTGCGTCCATCAGCCGCTCAGTGGCAACCGCCACGTCGGGTACATCCGTTATCTGAGTCAACATGATCAGGAATTCGTCACCGCCCAGACGGGCGATGGTGTCCTGTTCACGACTCCACTTCTTGAGTCGTTCTGCAACTTCTTGCAGTAGGAGGTCGCCAAACGAGTGCCCCAGAGAATCGTTAATGATTTTAAAGCCGTCTAGATCGAGGAACAGAAGCGCGATCTTGCGCTTTTGCCGACTAGCACCAGCCAGTGCCTTGCCCATGCGATCTTCAAAAAGAGTCCGATTCGGAAGTCCCGTTAGTACGTCATAATAGGCTAGGAATTGAATTCGATCCTCCGCGACTTTACGGTCGGTGATGTCCTCGACTGCGCCTTCCCGCAGCACGATGTTGCCAACCTTGTCACGCACGGCTCGCACATTCGCTCTCACGAACCTTCTAGTACCATCTCTACGTTGGACTTCCACTTCGGCACCACGCACCGTCCCCGTATTGTCCAGCACATGTTCCAATTTATCCATCTGCTTGGGATCGACAAATATCTGGAGTGCGACGTTCGAGACTTCGGCAAGCAACTGCTCTGGAGAATCATAGCCATGCATTTCCGCGAACGCACGGTTGACGCTCACAGGACGACCGTCAGAGGCAACCTGAAACATTCCAACGACAGACTGCTCGAAGATAGCCCGGTACTTTTCTTCCGCTTGCCGAAGGGCTTGCTCAGCTTGCTTGCGCTCAGTGATACTCCGTGCCAGTTTAGACGCCCCTACGATACGACCCGACGCATCCCTTATCGGCGAAACAGTAATGGAGATATCGATCTGCGTTCCGTCTTTGCGAACGCGCACAGTTTCGAAATGCTCGACCTTTTGGACTAGCTTGAGTTGCCCAACAATCCACGCTTCTTCGTGCGGGCAGTCGGCGGGAATGATTAGGCTAATGTGGCGGCCAATGGTTTCTTCAGCCGTATAGCCGAACAACCGTTCCGCTCCCTTGTTCCAACTACTAATAACGCCATCCAGTCCATGGCTGATGATCGCGTCTTGAGAGGAATCCACGATAGCAGCCAGTAAATTGGTTGCCCGTTCAGCCTGCTTTCGTTCACTGATGTTATCGAAAACTGCAACAAAGCGCCTATGCCCCGCGGCATAGGCTGAGATGGAGAACCACATCCCCAGACCTTTAACTTCGATCTCAAACCTCTCTGGCATCCCCGTCAGCGCCACCCGGCTGCATCTCTCAAATAATTCTGGGTGCGAATCCTTGCCGCCCGGGAAAATCTCGCTGAATCTGTTGCCCGCCACATTCGATAAGCCTGTCAATTTTAAAAATGCGTTGTTGACATCGAGATAGACAAAATCGATTGGACAGCCACGGTCGTCGAAAACCATCTCGCAGTGGGAGAAGCCCTCCAGCATATTTTCGAACAGCGAACGATAACGATTCTCGCTTTCTTCCCCGGCTTTTCGCACGGTAATGTCTGAAATGAGACCCGTGGCAAGCCGAAAGCCGTTCGAGTCGCTGGTAGCCACTGCCCGATCATGCGCCCAGAACCACTCACCATTCTTTTTCCGCGCCCGACACTCGACATCGTAGGGCTTTCCCTCGTTGACCAGGGCTGCGAACGCCTGCACCACTTTTTCTTTGTCATCAGGGTGGACCGAGTTAAACCAGAGGGAATCTCCCTTTTGGCGAAACTCGTCAGCGGAGTATCCGAGGAGAGCTTCGACTTGGGAGCTCACGAAAATTACGTTGCCCTTTGCATCTGTTTTCCAAACAACTTCAGGAATGCTCGCCAACAATATCCGATACTGTTCTTCGCTCTCTCGTAGGCTTTCCTGCGCTTGCTTGAGTCGCCCGAGATCAACGGTGCCTTGGAGAATGTCGGTCTTCGGCCAGTGTTCGGCAATCGCGTCAAAGGCTGGAATTTTCCCACCGTCTGCGATGGTGGGGCCGAGTGCTGCTCTGAAACTCGAATTCCAGAACAACGCAAAGGTCAGCAGGAAAACCACGGATGAGTAAAGCAAGGATGCGGCCATGTGAAGTGGCCACGGGGAAAAGCTGCCAAAGGCAATTTGCCAGAGTCCTTCAAGAGCCAGCGCGAGAACCAGAGCAATTGCGGCGCACTGAAGAGCACGGATCAGTGGCTTCTTCGCATGGTCTGAGTCAGGTGTTGCGCCGGGGTATTGCATAGGGGGTTGAGGAGCTTCTGCAGTTTGGTACCGGATTATTTGCGATATGGGTCATCTTGGATTCCAAACCGAATCTGATCAAGACTACACAGCCCTATCGGCGTACTTTTAGTCTCATGCCGTTGGACTCTGGGTCGGCGTAGATAAGGATGTTGGCTCACCCGGAGAAACAGTAACAATCTGAGCTACACTGGCCTATAACCCCACCGATCCTCTACACTGTTCGTCGTGGATTCGTCCAACTCTTGTTTCCACTCTCCAATGCTACATTTCGCGGGCTGGCATTGACTGTTCACAACTGCTCGTTGTGAAGATAATTCTGAAAAGTGCTCAGGCTTGTCAGCATTCTGAGTGACTCACCGTAGCGCAACAGGTTACCGACGTGCATCATCCTCAGCCGAAGGGGAATCCAAATGGAA
>Ga0302325_10003692_pt1 | contig 35913 bp, 36 predicted proteins | sample Palsa_T0_2_FD_201948 | JGI IMG/M metagenome (GOLD analysis project Ga0302325, IMG submission 201948) | Peat permafrost microbial communities from Stordalen Mire near Abisko, Sweden - Palsa_T0_2 | ecosystem: Environmental > Terrestrial > Soil > Palsa > Peat permafrost | place: Sweden: Abisko...
TCAGGGTCTTGGTGGTTAGGTTGGCGCCGACGGCCTTGTAGTACTCCTTGCGATAATTCACGCCGCCGAGCGACTGCAGCGGCGTCAGCGCGTTGTCGCTAGCGCCGAACGAGGAGCGCAGCTGAAAACTGAGCGGCAGGCGGCCGAGCGGATGTCGAAAACCGACCCACGAGAGCGACACCGTGTTCGGATGGTCGGGAATGAAATCGTGCGATGGGTCTTCGTAGTAGTAGACGGGTCCGCTCGGACCGATAACGAACGTCGAGGGTCGCGCCAGCAGGCTCTGATAGTACTGCACGTCGCTGAGCTGCAAGAACGAGTGGGGCAGCGCCTGGGTGAGCCGGTAGCTCGCAAACGCCGTCGCCGAGAGCGGTTGGCTGAAGCCGTGTCCGAACGCGGTCTCCTGTACGAAGGCCTGGAACTGAAGGGCGGGCGTGATCCGATCGTAGGCCTCCAGGTTGTAGGTCTTCAGCGGCCGCGTCAGCGTATTGGCGGAAACGACGATGTAGTGGTTGTCGCTGACTTGGTGCACTTCGAGCGCCGGGAAAATCTTATCGACCGAATCGTAACGGACGTGCGCCGTCGCCAGCGCGTGTTCGCCGCCGGCGAAGTCCAGCGGTCCGTCCGCGAACGCACCCGGCAGCGCGTTCTGCGCGAAGTATTCATTGGGCGAATAGGTCAGGAAATAGCTCGGAAACGGCACGAACGCCGGCCCGAGATTGATCGAGGCCGGCGTGAACCGCACGCTCTGATGCGGATCGACGAGCGCCCTCTTCGAGTAGAGAAAGACCCGTTCGCCGGAAAGATCGGGTAGGAAAAACGTGTCGCCCGGTTGTTCGCGGCCGAACAGCGGATGGGCGTAGTCGCCGCTCGCGAACGTCCAGCGGTCCGGCCGCGCCAGTACCGGGATGAAGTAGGCGCGGTCGAAATCGAAGTACTCCGCAAATGCGGCGCCGGGGAGGTCGGCGTTTGCGGCCCGCAGGCGGATCCCGCCCGCAATCACGAAACGGTTCAGTCGTAAATCATAGAAGAACGTCTTGCCGGTGATTCGCGTGCCGTCGCCCAACGTTACGACGACGTTTCCGTCGGCCTCCATGACGTAGCGGTTGCTGTAAAACGCGATCCGCTTCGCGTCGACGCGGAACGCGGCTAGACGCCGCCCGGTCGGCGCGGCCGGCGACGGCTCGGGGCTTGCAGGGACGTTGGCCGGATTTGCCGCTGCCGGCGCCGTGGCGCTCGCGATCGGCGCGGGCGACGTCGTCGTCGCTGCGGCCGGTGCGACGCTAGCGAGCGGTGCCGGCGGCTCGTCTGCATTCGCGCTGCGCGCTCCTGCGATGTTCGCTATCCAACAGCAAAAAATGAACGCGATAAAGCGGCGGTACGCGCGCGCGCATCTCGTCGCACCGTCGGTCATCGCGCGCGCTCGCTCGGACGGAAGGCATAGTTGCTTAAACTACGAAGCGGATTCTCAATATGGCGCGATGCGTTGTCATCGTTCTCGACTCGGGTGGAATAGGAGCCCTCCCCGACGCCGCCGCCTACGGAGATGCGCCGGGAGCGAATACGATCGGAAACGTGGCGGCCGCCGTCGGCGGGCTGTCGCTGCCGAATTTTCGCCATCTGGGGCTCGGCAATCTCACCGAGGTGCGCGGGGTTGAAGCGCTCGACGAGCCGGCGGCTTATGTCGCGCGGCTGGCCGAAATCTCGAAGGGCAAGGACACGATCACCGGTCATTGGGAGATGGCAGGGGTCCACACCGAGACCCCGTTTCCGACCTATCCCGATGGCTTCCCCCCCGAGGTTGTCGGCGCGTTCACCGAGATCTGCGGACTGCCGCCGCTTGGAAACGTCGCGGCGTCGGGAACGGAAATCATCGAGCGACTCGGTCCGGAACACCTCGCAAGCGGGCGGCCGATCCTTTATACGTCAGCCGATAGCGTCTTCCAAGTAGCGGCGCACGAAAAGATCGTGGCCCTGCCGCAGCTGTACGAGTGGTGCGAGCAGGCCCGCGCAATGCTCGTACCGCCGCACGAAGTCAACCGCGTCATCGCGCGGCCCTTCGTGGGCAGTCCGGGAGCCTTCGTCAGGACCCCCAACCGGCGCGACTACGCCGTCGAGCCACCCGAAAATTTGCTCGACCGTCTAGCGCGCGCTGGAATTGGGGTATATGGCGTCGGAAAGATTTGCGACATCTTCACGGGTCGAGGCGTGTTCTCGTCGGTGAGAGTCGCCGACAATGAGGAAGCGATGTTACGAACGTTCGACTTGTTCGAGGCAGTCGATTCTGGGTTTATCTTCGTCAACTTGAACGATTTCGACACTAAGTACGGTCACCGTCGCGACGTGCGCGGTTATGCGGCCGCCCTCGAGCGCCTGGACCGGCACCTGCCCGCGGTCGAAGCAGCCCTGCGGCCCGGGGACCTTGCGATCTTCACCGCCGACCACGGTTGCGACCCCACGGCCCCGGGCACCGACCACACGCGCGAGTATGCTCCCTACCTGGAGCTGGGCGAGCGCCGGGGCTTCGGGGGAACCCTCGCCGGCTTCGATCACATCGCCGCCCGGGTAGCCGGGAAGCTGCTTTCCGCGGCGCCCGTGGACCGGTGATCGGCCAAGTGCAAGGGACTCTCTCGCAACAGGCCGCCCGTCTCCGCCCCTTGGCATACCTGGAAGGCCGGGCCGTGCCGGCCTCGTGGGAGGCCCTCAAGCGCGTCATGGACGTCGCGATCGCGGCTGCCGTGCTGACGGCTTCGTCCCCGGTGATCGCGCTCGCGGCGCTGGGCATCGTTTTCGCATCGCCGGGCTCGCCGTTCTTCGCCCAGGAGCGGGTCGGCAGGGAAGGGCGCCGGTTCAAACTCTTCAAGCTGCGCACGATGGTCGACGGGGCCCATCTCCATCACGACGAGATGCGGGCCCTGAACGACGTCGACGGCCCGGTGCTTAAGATCCGCAACGACCCCCGGCTCCATCCGCTCGGCAAGCTGTTGAGGCGGACGAGCATCGATGAGTTGCCCAACCTCATCAACGTCCTGCGCGGAGAGATGTCGATCGTAGGCCCGCGCCCGCCGCTTCCTTCAGAGGTCGCCGATTACGACGACTTCGCGCTGCGCCGGCTGACGGTCAAGCCGGGGATCACCTGCCTGTGGCAGATCTCGGGCCGTTCGAACGTCCCCTTCGAAGAGTGGATGCGTTTGGACAACGAATACATCGACACGTGGTCCCCCCTGTCCGATCTGGCGATCGTCGCCAGGACCGTTCCGGCCGTCATCCTCGGTGAGGGCGCTCATTAGCAGGCTTCGACCGTGAAGCCGCAACTGCGTTCGCTGCCCGGGGCCGCGCCCAGCCACCCTTCGCTCGCCCGCTCGACGATCGTCGTGATGGCGGCGACCCTGGCGTCGAGCATCCTGGGTTTCGGGCGCGAAGTCGTCAACGCGCGTTTCTTCGGCACCGAATGGCAGCTCGATTCGTTCCTAGCGGCCGCGACGATCCCGACGATTCTCTTCGGGGTCTTCAACGGAGCGCTCGTCAGCGCGCTGGTTCCGGTGTTTTCGGATTTCGTCGCACGCGGCGATGAAGAAGCCGCCCGCAGGCTCGCGAGCACCGTCTTCAACGTGCTGCTGATCGGCCTCTCGCTGCTTGCGCTCGCGGGTTGGATTTTCGCCCCGCTCTACGTTCCGCTGGTCGCACAGGGCTTCGGAAAAGAAGAGCTGGCGATGACGATCGCTATGACGCGGTGGCTCGTCCCGAGCGTCGTCGCGACCAGTCTGGCCGGCGTCGTCAGCGCGATTCTCAACGCGCGAAATCGGTTCTCGTCGTCGGCGGTGGGCGGCATCGCAATCAACCTGGTGACGATCTCTGTCCTGCTTGCGTTCGAGCCGCGCCTCGGAATCTGGGCGCTGGTGCTCGGGACCGCCCTTGGTCTGAGCGCGCAGTTGGTCGTACAGATCCCCGCGGCGATTCGCTACAAGCTCTACCGCCCGGTCATCGACTTGCACCATCCGGGGTTGGCAAAGATCTGGCTCATGCTGGGACCGATCATCGTCGGGTCCGCCGCCGGGCAGCTGGCCATCTTTTTCGACCGCCACTTCGCCTCGACGCTGTCGCCCGGTTACATCGCGGGTATGAATTACGCGACCAAGCTGGTCGGCTTTCCGCAGCAGGTTTTCGCGGCGGCGATCGCCACCGTGATCTTTCCGCTCTTGGCGTCGCAGTTCGCAAGCGCGAACCGCGCGGGGGTGCGGCGCAGCGTCGTGATGGGATTGCGCCTGGTCAACTTGGTGACGATTCCGTCGGTTTGCGCCTTGATCGTGCTGGGCCGGCCGATCGTCTCCGCGCTCTTTCAGCGCGGCGAGTTTCGCGTAACGGCCACCGATCTGTGCGCCGGCTTGCTGCCGTATGCCGCGATCGGCCTGGTCGGGACGGCAGCCGGGATCGTTCTGACGCGCTGCTGTTTCGCATGCAAAGAGACGCGCTGGACCGTCGGAATCTCGGTCTTTACCGTGCTGCTCAACGTCGCGCTCTCGATCGCATGGCTCGGGACGCTCGGCGCGCGGGGACTATTGCTTGCCAACTCCGTGAGCGGCATCGTACAGGCGGCGCTGCTGTTCGCGCTCGTCTGGCGCCTGGTGCACGGCTTGGATTGGAAGACGGTGCTGTGGTCCGCGGTGCGCATCGGGATCTGTTCGCTTGCGATGATGTCGGCGCTGCATTGGATCGCGACCCTGGGCGCCCATGTCGAAGCGTCCTTCGCCTCGCGCGCATGGTACCTGGCCGCACAGGTCGCCATCGGCTCGCTCGTGTTCCTAGGCGCGGCCTGGCTGCTGGGCGTCGAGGAACTGGGCATCGCGGCGCGCTTGATCCTGCAGAAATTCGAAGGCCGAGTCCCAAGCCCGCCGGAGAGCCGCGAAGTGCCGATCGCATGATCGCGCGCGTTCGAAACCTCGCCGCGACCGACTTTGCGCGTCACGGGGCACTCGTCTTCGGCGCGAGCATGCTGATCAACGCGCTCGGCTACGCGTTCCATTTCGCGATCAGTCGCAAGGTCGGGGTCGAGCAATACGGCGTTCTCGCGGCCCTGAACGCCGGTTACATGATCGGCATGGTCGCTTCTACGATCGTAGCCACGATCGTGGTGAAATACGCGGCCGAATTCCGGGTTCTCGGTGACGAGGCTCATTTGGCGTCGCTCGCGCGGCGCCTGAGCCTCTACGGTTCGCTCGCCGCGATCGCGTTCATCGCCGCCGGCATCGCGGCTGCGCCCGCCATCGCGGGCTTCCTGAAGATCTCCAACGTCGCGGCCGTGACGCTGTGTCTGGTCGTGATGGGAATCAGCATCGTGACGCCGACGATCCGCTCGGTGTTCACGGGGGTTGAGGATTTTCGCACCTGGTCCGTCTCCGCCGTGATGGAATCGACGTTGAAGGCGGCGCTTGGTATCGGCCTGGTTTATGCCGGCTACGGCGTGGTGGGCGCGTTCGGCGGCTGGGCGTTTGGCAGCTTCGTCACGCTCGTCTTTACGATGACGGTCTTGCTGACGCGCTTTCGCCAGGCGTCGGGTGCCGCGCTGTACATCGACGTGCGGCGGCTCGGGCAGACGATGGCGGGCGTCTCGGCGGCGATCGTTCTGCTAACGGCCATCACTTATACCGACGTGATCATCGTCAAACACTACGCGGACGCCACCACTGCCGGCCTGTACGGCGCCCTGTCGCTGTCGGGAAAGATTCTCTTGTTCTTCGTCGGGTTCGTGCCGACGGTGCTCTTGCCCAAAGCGTCGCGGCAGGCGCTGGCGGGCGAGTCCCCGAGCGGCATCTTGGCGATGGCGCTGGTCTGCGTGGCGGCCTTCTCGAGCATCGGGTTGATCGGATATTATGTGTTTCCACAGGTCGTCATCACGACGCTCGCAGGCCCCTCGTTTGCTCCGGCCACCCCGTACGTGTTCTCGTACGGCGTTGCGATGGTGTTGCTGGGCGCGCTCAATACGGTGGCCACCTACAAGATCGGAATCCATCGCTACGACTTCGTTTGGCCGCTGGCGGTTTGCACGATTCTCGAACTGGTCGGGATCGCGCTCTATCACGCATCGCTGACGCAGATCGTCAGCGTGCTGATCGGGGGAAATGCGGTCGCATTGCTGGCCTCGGTCTACCGGATCAACGCGCCCCTGACAACGCTCGCCACGCCTCAGCGTTCCAACGCCGCGGCGTGATCCCGGGCGCGGCGCGTGGCGCGCGCCCGGGCGACCAGCGCCGCTGTCTCCGGCGCGTCGAGCGCTGCCGCGATCCGTTCGGCGGCGTGGCCGTCGCCGAAGAGCGGCGGGCGCGTGGGCCCTGGGCCCGGCGGTTCGCGCAGGAATGCGGCGATCGCGTCCGCATTCGCGCCGCTCAAGCGGTTCCAGCCGGCGTCGACCGTATTCGTCCATTCGGTCGTGTCGCGGAGCGTCACGCAGGGAACGCCCGCAAAATATGCTTCGCGTTGAACGCCGCCCGAATCGGTGAAAATCGTCCGTGCGGTGCACTCGAGCGCGACGATTTCCAGGTAGCCGAGCGGTTCGATGGCCAGGATCGATTCGGGCAGTGCGAGGCCGAACTCCGCGATGCGCGCACGGGTCCGCGGATGCACCGGAAAGATCACGGGCACCGGCGAATCGCGGAATCCCGCTACGATGGCAGCCAGCCGCTCGCGATCGTCGGTGTTTTCGGCGCGATGCACCGTCAAGAGCGCGTACGGGGCTTGCGTCATCGCGCGCAGCGCCGGCGCGAGCGAGAAAGTCGCGCGTTCCCGCGCTCGCAGGAAGAGATCGAACATGACGTCGCCGCAGACGTGCACGCCGTCGACGATGCCTTCAGACGCGAGCCGAGCCTGGGCGGCAGCGTCGGTCACGAACTGCAGGTCTGCAATGTGGTCGGCGACCACGCGGTTGATCTCTTCGGGCATCGTTCGGTCGTACGAGCGCATGCCGGCCTCGACGTGTGCGAGCGGCAGCAGCAGTTGCTTGGCCGCAAGCGCTCCCGCGAGCGTGCTGTTCGTATCGCCGCGGACGAACACCAAATCGGGATCGAGGCTGGCGAGTGCCCGGGCCAGTTCCCGCAGCATGGAACCGGTTTGCTCGCTCGAGGTCCCGGGTGCGATTCCCAAATTCAGATCGGGCGGGGGGATACTGAGTTCCTCGAAGAAGCGGCCCGACATCGCGTCGTCGTAGTGCTGGCCAGTATGCACCAGCAATTCTTCGTGTCGCTTTCGGATCTCTTGAGAGAGGACGGCTACTTGAACGAACTCGGGGCGCGCGCCGATGATGGAGACAATTCGCACTACCCGAGCGTTCGGTGTGTAGTGACCGAAAACATCGGCCGATAGTAGAAGGGGGTGAAAGAGGGTCCTTTGGATGTGATCGACTCGGAATTGCGCGTGCCGTTCGTCGTCCCGCTGATCGGCGAGGACGAGGTTGCTGCGGTCGCTGCCGTGCTGCGCTCCGGCCATTTGGCTCAGGGGCCGCAGGTCGCTGCCTTCGAGCGCGAGTTTGCTTCGGTCGCCGGCTGCGCGTTCACCGTGGCAATGAACTCCGGCACGGCTGCCCAGCATGCGGCACTGGAATCCATGGGGATCGCCGACGGCGATGAGGTCCTGACGACGCCGTTCACGTTCGCCGCGACGGCCACGCCGATTCTGCAGCAGCGGGCCACCCCGCGCTTCGCGGACATCGACCCCCGCACGTTCAATCTCGACGCGTCCGCCGCGCTCGCCGCCTGCGGTCCGGCAACCAAGGCCGTCACGCTGGTCGACCTTTTCGGGCTTCCGATCGATCCGGCCGGCATCCCGGCGCTGCGGGCGCGCGGGATCCGCGTCATCGAGGACGCGTGCCAGGCGGTCGGTGCCAGTTTCGGCGGCGTTGCGGCCGGTGCGATCGGCGACGCGGCCTCGTTCTCGTTCTACGCTACCAAGAACGTCACGACGGGCGAAGGCGGCATGCTGACCACAGCCGACCCCCAGATCGCCGAGGCGGCCCGGCGTTTTCGGCACCACGGTCAAGGCGATCGCTACGAGTACGTTTCGCTCGGATACAACTACCGGATGACCGACGTTGCGGCCGCGATCGGACGCGTCCAACTCGGCCGTCTGGCTTCGATCGGCGCGGCCCGCCGGGCTAATGCGGCCTTTTACGACCGCGAACTGGGTGGAATCCCGGGCGTCCAGACGCCGTTCGTGCCGCCCGGCGCAGAGCACGTCTATCATCAGTATTCTCTGCTCATCGACGGCAACGCGACCCCGAACGGTGCCACGCGTGACGACGTCCGCACGCTGCTAGCCGCGCTGCGGATCGACAGCGGCGTCTACTACCCCAAGCCCCTGCACTTGCAACCGCTCTTTTCGAACCTCGGGTACGGGCCGGGCGATTTCCCGGTTGCCGAGCGGGTCGCAAAGCAAATCCTAGCCATCCCGATACATCCCTTGCTCGAGCGGGCCCAGCTCGAGCATACCGTCAAGGCGTTGCGGCGCGCGGTGGGAGCCGCCTAGTGTCCCAGCTCTCCGCCAAGAAGGTTCGCATCGGTGTCGTCGGGTTCGGAGTGATCGGGCGCCATCACGCCCGCAACCTGCGCGAGCAGCCCGGTGCGGAACTGGTCGGCGTGGTCGACACGTTGCCGGCCGCCCGTGCGCAAGCCGTGGAGATGGGCTACACCGTCTTTTCCACCGCGGCGGAATTGATCGCCAAGGGCATCGATGCGGCCGTCATCGCGGTGCCGACGAGCCTGCACGAAGAGGTCGCCGAGGCGTTCGCCGACCGCTCGATCGCGCTGCTGGTGGAAAAGCCGCTCGCGAACACGATGCTGGCCGCGAAGCGGCTGATGGCGCGCTGCGCGCGTGCGGGCGTGCCGCTCATGGTCGGTTACGTCGAGCGCTACAACCCGGCGTTAGAAGCGGTGCGGAATTTCGTGGCCGAGGGCAACCTGGGGCGCTTGATCAGTATGTCGGCGCGCCGGGTCGGCGTGCTGCCGCCGCGGATTCGCGACGCCAGCGTGCTCGTCGATATCGGCGTGCACGACATCGATATCGCCGCCTGGATCACGAGCGCGCGGTTGAACCTGCTGTGCGCCCAGGGCGGCATGGCGGTGCTCGAGGATCGGCTGGATTTTGCGACCCTGATGCTCGACGCGGCCGGGACCGTCGTCTCGATCGAAGCGAATTGGATCACGCCGGTGAAGGTGCGCGAGCTTTCGATTACGGGAACCAACGGCTATTGCCACGTCGATTACATGACCCAGGTCGCGACCTTCGCTCCCGGCCGCAGCTTCGCGCCGACCAGCGACTACGAAGAACTCGTCAAGCAGTACGAGGAGGGAACGCTCGTGCAACTACCGGTGCAGAAGCGCGAACCGCTGGCGCGAGAACTCGAAGTGTTCGTGCGCGGAGTGCAGGGTGCCGCGCTGCCGAACCCGGGGCTGGCGCTCGCGTCGTTGCGGATCGCCGAAGAGGCTACGGCCGCGATCAACCGCATCTCGCACGCGATGGTCCTCGCGAACCCGGCGTGACCGCCATCGCCGAGGGAGCGTACGTCCATCCCACTGCGCTCGTTGAAGACGGCGCACGCGTCGGAACGGGCGCCAAGATCTGGCACCACGCGCAGATTCGCACACGCGCCAGCATCGGCGAACGTTGCATCATCGGCAAGGGCGTCTTCGTTGACTTCGACGTGACGATCGGCGCCGATTCGAAGCTGCAGAACTACGCTTGCGTCTACCACGGCACGAGTCTGGGGCGCGGAGTGTTCATCGGCCCGCACGCGGTATTCACGAACGACCGCCGCCCGCGCGCCACCGATCCCAGTTTCGCGCCGCTCGGCGACGGGGATTGGGAGGTCGGCGAGACGACGGTCGAGGATGGCGCCGCCGTCGGCGCCAACGCGACGATCCTGCCCGGCATCCGCATCGGCCGCTGGGCGATGATCGGTGCCGGGGCGGTCGTCACCCGCGACGTCGAACCGTACGCACTGGTGGCCGGAACGCCCGCGCGGCGCATCGGCTGGGTCTGCGCCTGCGGCGCTCGCCTGGCGGACGACGCGCAAACCTGCGCGCGCTGCGGCCCGCTTCCTTCAGATCACCCGCTCGCGCGCTGAAGCGCGAATCCTAAAACCTGCGGACGTTGACGAGGTCCGCGCTCTTGAAAAGCTCTTCGATCTTGTCGACGTTGTCGGCATGGGCGAAGTACGCGACGACCGAGCGCCCTCGTTCGAGGGCCTCGACGTAGTTTTCAACTTCGCTGTCGGGGATCTCGAGGTCGCCGAGGCGATCGGGTAATGTTTCGTTACGGAAGAACCTGGTCGACGTGTGCCCGTAGTTGATGCCGGGGACGCCGGTCCCGGTCTCCGGGCCTGAACCCAGCAGTTCTGCGCCGATGATGCCTTGCGAGATGTTCTCGACCGAGTCTTCGGGGCCGATCACTTGCAACGGATCGGTCGGCAAACCAGCGTCGGCCAAGGCTTTGTGAAGAGCTTGGGTGTCGCCGGTCTGCGAAAGCCCGGTCACGACCAGTGCCATTGGGGTTCCCCTCGTCAAGAAAGAAAAGCAGCTGCGGACCAGGCACTTCGCGTTTCGCCGCGACCGCCCTACGCGGGCCGATTCATCGGTGGGCCCGCTCCAGGCGCCGTAGGCCCCATCTGCGGAGCGCTGCCGCCGGTGAAGGAGCGGAACGACGTCTCGCGCACGAACGCGAGCAACGCCGCGCCGAGCCCAACGAGGACGACGAGCGCCGAGACCGCCCACCCAACTACGGGCAGGGTTTCGGCCGCGGTCGTGACGATCAGCCCGAGCGCGAGCGCGCCGAGCGGCGAGGGAGTCGCGTGCGGGCGCAGCAGCTCGTAAAGCCGGCGCCCGATCAACAGGGCGACGGCCGCGTTCCCGATCCAAAGTCCGGCGAACAACGCCGCTAACTCCAGCGGAATGAGCGGCAGGCCGATGACGCTCAACAGGAGCAGGATGGCGACCGGAATCGCACCGACCAGGGCCACCGTGCCGGTTGCGAACGAGAGGCCCGGATGCAGCTCGACCCTGTCGAGCGCGACCCGAACGCGCAGCGGAAACAGCAGGAACGCGAAGATCACGACGACGTCCCAAGCCAATTTCTTGAGAACGCCCTTGTTCTGCGCGATGAAGTCCTCCGAGCTGACGGGCGCCAAGGCCGGCAGATACGTGCTCGCGGCGTTCGTACCGAACTCGTCGATCACTTCGCCCTTGACTTGACAGCTGCCGAGCTGTTCGAACGAACCGCCGTAGTTGCGCACGTTCCCGTAGATCGTGACGCCGTCGTCGCAGGTCGCCGAACCGAACACGATGTTGACGTTGCCGTGTACGTCGTCGTCGATCGTCTCGTTCGTGAACCAAACGGTCAGGCCGCGGGAGCTCGATTTCGCCGACGCAAAGGAAAGCGAACTCACGAGCAGCGCGAAGAGCGCCACCAGCATCACGATGGCAAACGGGGATCGGCGAGTCAAATTCAGCACGGTTCGGTGCTCCCGGCGACGGGCGCGCGGCGCGCGCGCAAGAGGGCGTAGAGAGCGACGACGAGCGCCGCGAAGACGAGATCGACGGCGATCAGAACGCCCATCGCTGCGGTGACGTCGTAGGTTTGGCTGCCGAACAAGTGCCCGGTCGTTCCCGCGAGCGCCGCGAACGCGGCCGCTGCCCGCGCGAAGCCGCCGCCGATCGTCGCGAGCATCGCGCGCGCGGCAGCGCCGCCGAAGGCCAGGAACGCACCGATCGCAACCCAAGCGAACACGACGTAGGTGCCGAGCACGGCGAAGTGCTGCGAACGGTGTGCGCGCGGCGCCGGCAGGCAGCGCGCCTCGGCCATCACTTTAAAGGTGAAGTTCGGCGCCGGTTCGAGCTGGCGCGGCGCGAGCAAGAGACCGTCGATGACGCGCAATTCGGCCAGCAACGCCGCGCACTCGGCGCACTCTTCCACGTGCGCGGCGATGCGAGCGCGGCGCACCGGGGTCAGCTCGCCGTCGACGTAGGCGTCGAGCAGCGGCTCAAAAGACGAGCAGCGCATGCGGTACTCCTAAGGTCGAGCGTTTCGTTGCAGTCATGTCGAGGGCGCGCAGCTCGCGTTCGCGCATCTTCTGGGCTAGCGCCAGCTTGCCGCGATGGATCAGCGTCTTTACGTTGCCGAGCGACAAGCCCATCGTCTCGGCGATCGCCTGATATTCCATGTTGTCGTAGTAGCGCAGCGACAGCACCGTGCGGGTGCGTTCGGGCAGATCGGCCAGGGCCGCGCGCACGTCGGCCTCGGCCTCCGCGCGCAGGACGCCGCCCGAGGGGTCCGCGTCAGGCGAAGAATCCGGCAGGGCGTCCTCGACGCTGCGATCCTCCCCCAGCTCTTGGGTCTGGGGGCGGCGGAGACTCTTGCCGAGGTGCGTGCGGACGACGTTGCGGGCGATGTGGTAAATCCACGTGGAGAAGCGTCCCAGGCTCGGGTTGAAGGTTCCGAGGTGGGCGTAGGCCCGCAGGAAGGTCTCCTGAGCGAGGTCCGCCACGTCTGCGTGACCGCGGACGCTCGCGCCGATGAAATTTGTGATGCCCCTCTTGTAACGGTCGACAAGGACGGCGAAGCGCTCGCGTTCGCCGCCCAGTACGAGCTGCACCAACTGTTCGTCGGTCGGCTCTACGATCGTCATCCTCCTCCGCTTCTTTCTTGTGCCGCAACTACCCGGGGCGGCCCTGAAAGTTACGTGAAATGGGGCCGTCGGCGGTGCGCTGAAGCTGTGGCGCAGCATGGAACTTCGGATTGACGGCGCGCTGGTCGGCGAGTGCCGAACCCTGGCGCAGCGGATTGTGGCGCCGGTGGCAGCGTTCATCGACGCGCACTCGACGGTCTCGGTCGAGCGCTCGGTGCTGCGCTTGCTGGGGGTCGACGGCGTCGGGCCGGACGACGTCCCGCTGCCGAACCTTTTCGTCGAGGCGCTGGGGCCCGAGCGGCTGCGCCGCGGGGCCGGCCGCTGGCTCGGGGCCCTGGTCGCCCAGACCGGCCGCACACCCGATGAGGTCGCAGCCGCGGTCGGCGACGGCAGCCTGACCGTCGCGCCGGCTGACGACGTGCCCCAGGAAGCGGCGCGCGCGGCGCTGCGGAAGACGGTCGCCCGCACGCTTGGCCGTATCGAGTCGCGCCGCGACGAGCGAGCCGCGCTGCTCGAGCGCTTGCCGCAGCAGCCCACGCCGCTGTTGTACGTGATCGTGGCCAGCGGCAACATCTACGAGGACCGCACGGCGGCCGTAGCCGCGGCCGAAGCAGGCGCCCAGATCGTCGCGGTTATCCGCTCGACCGGTCAGTCGCTGTTGGACTACGTTCCGTACGGTGCGACGACCGAAGGCTTCGGCGGCACCTACGCGACGCAGGAAAACTTTCGCATCATGCGCGAGGCCCTGGACGCGGTCTCGGAGCGGCTCGGGCGCTACGTGATGCTGACCAACTACGCGAGCGGCCTCTGTATGCCGGAAATCGCGACGATGGCCGCGCTCGAGCGGCTCGACATGTTGCTCAACGATTCGATGTACGGCATCCTGTTCCGCGACATCAACATGAAGCGCACGTTCGTCGACCAGCACTTCTCGCGGCTGCTCAACGCGCGCAGCGGCATCATCATCAACACGGGCGAGGACAACTATCTCACGACCGCCGACGCGGTCGAGCAAGCACCTGCGGTGCTGGCTTCCCAATTCATCAACGAAGCCTTCGCGCACCGGGCCGGCATGCCCGACGCGCAGATCGGCTTGGGTGACGCCTACGAGATCGATCCCGCGCTCGAGGATGGCTTCCTGTTCGCGCTCGCGCAGGCGCAGCTCGCGCGCCAGTGCTTCCCGGACGCGCCGCTGAAGTACATGCCGCCGACCAAGCACATGACGGGCGACGTTTTCAAAGGCCACCTGATCGACGCGATGTTCAACCTGACTTCGGTGATGACGCGGCAGACGATCCACCTCTGCGGGATGATGACCGAAGCGATCCACACGCCGTTCCTCGGCGACCGGGCGCTGGCGCTCGAGAACGCCGCCTATGTGATGAACACGGCCCGCCACTTCGGCGACGAGATCGAGTTCAAGCGCGGCGGCATCGTGGAGCGCCGCGCGCAGAGCGTCCTGCGCGACGCGGACGCGCTGCTGGAGCGGGTCGCGGCGCACGGCCTGATGGAATCGATCGACGCGAAGGTCTTTGCCGACGTCAAACGCTCGCCCGACGGCGGCCGCGGCTTCGACGGCGTGTTCGCGCGCGGCGAAGGATATTGGAATCCCTTCGAAGAGGCGCTGTCGCGCGTGCCCGCGGGGCGCTCGTGAGCCGCTACGTCAAGCCCTACGGCGATACGCGCGATGACGGCAAGGTGCAGTTGTCGTTTACGCTGCCGGTCGAGTGGAGCGAGGCGTCGGACGAGGCAGCGCGGCAGCTCGTCGTGAAGATGGGCTTTACCGACGTAGCGGTCGCCGAAGGGCGGCGCATCGCGAGCGGATTTTCGTTTTTCGTCGTCTACGCCAGCACCCCGGTGGCGGTCGACGTGGACGCGATCGCGGCGCCGAGCACGAAGACGCAGAGCATGTCGATGGAACAGATCGATGCCTTCGTGCGCGAGCGCATCGGGCGCAAGGTGCGGGTGGCCGGGGCCTGCATCGGGACGGACGCGCACACCGTCGGCATCGACGCGATCCTCAACATGAAGGGCTACAAGGGCGACTACGGCCTCGAGCGCTACAAGGAGTTCGAGACCTTCAACCTCGGCAGCCAGGTTTCGGTCGAGGACCTGGGCGCGTTCGTGCGCGACGAGAAGATCGACGCGGTGCTCGCCTCGCAAGTCGTTACCCAGAAGGGCAGTGACATCGCGAACTTCACGGCGCTGGCGGAACTGATCGAAGCCGAGGGGATTCGCGAACGCGTGCTGCTGATTGCGGGTGGCCCGCGGGTGACAAACCTGCTGGCCACGGAACTCGGTTACGATGCGGGTTTCGGGCGCGGCACCCTGCCGAGCGAAGTCGCCGCCTTCGTCGCGCAGCGGCTCGCGGACCGCGTCGCGGCGTAGCCTTGTTCCGCTCCCTGGCTGCCGGCGCCCTCGCGGCCCTGATGTTGCCCGGCGCCGCGCCCGCGCCGATCGTGCAGCCGGCTCCGGCCGGCGCGCCTTGGATCCCAGCCGCCGTCGCGAAACTCGACGCCGACCTCGACGCGATGCTTTCGACGGCGGCCGCCCTGCATGGCGCGCACTACGGCGTGCTCGCCGTGGACGCAGCGAGCGGCGAAGTCCTGTACGACCACGCTGGAAACGACGAGTTCCAACCGGCAAGCACCTTGAAACTCGTCGTAGGCAGCGCGGCGCTCGACGAACTCGGCCCCGGGCAGCACTACCACACCGAGGTGCGTTCGCTTGGGCGCGGCCGCACGCTCGTGCTCGCCGGCGGCGGCGACCCGACGCTGACGGCCGCGGACCTCGATTCCGCCGCGCGCGCGATCGCCGCGAACGGCCAACGCACGTACGACGAGGTCATCGTAGACGGATCGCACTTCGACGGCGTCCCGTATCCCGACGGCTGGACCTGGGACGACTTCGGTCAGGACTACGCGCCGATCGTGTCGGCACTCCCCTACCAAGAAAACCTGGTCCATCTGCACGTGACGCCGGGAACGATCGGAGGCCCGGCCCTGGTGACCACGAGCGATGCTGCGAAAGTGCTCGCGCAATCCGCGCCCTGCGACGGAGCGCACGTTGCGCTGCCCTCGATCGAATCGTTCGCGACGACGGGACCGAGCGGCTCCACCGATACGATCGACGTCGCCCCCGTCCTCGATGGGTGCCCGAGGCTGATCGGGTCGATACCGGCGGGCGCAGCAGAGGAAGAAATCGACGTCAGCGTCGAGCCGCACCTGTACGCGCGGGCCGCGTTCGTAAAAGCGCTGCATGCAGCGGGCATCGCCGTCAGCGACGACGCGCCGCCTCGCGATTACACTGGGCCCGGAGCCGTGGTCGTCTGGCAACGCGATTCGCCTCCCCTGTCGGAGTTGCTGGGGCCGCGCTTTTGGATTCCGAGCGACAACCTGTTCGGCGAACTGCTGCTCAAAGAACTCGGATCTGCAGAGAATCACGCACCGGGCACGACCCAGAGCGGCATCGTCGTTGAAAAGGCCTGGCTTTCCTCGATTGGCGTCGACCCGGCCACCGTTACGCTGGCCGACGGTTGCGGGATGTCGCAATACGATCGGATCACACCGCGCGATCTGGTGACGATCTTACAGCACGATTGGAACGGGCCGAGCCGGCAGCTGGTGCTCGACTCGCTGCCGGTCGGCGGCGCGCGCGGAACGATCGAGGGCATCGCCGGAACGCCCGCGGCTGGACGCGTGTTCGCGAAAACCGGCAGCATGATGCACGTCCGCGGCCTGGCCGGATATCTCGCGCCGCAGCAGCACGGCGCCGTGACGTTCGCGTTCAACGTCGACGATTGGAACGGCGATTATCCCTCACTCGCCGCGCTGCGCGCGCAAGTCCTCTCGCGCATCGTCGCCGACGGAACGTGAACGCGACCCTCGGCATAGACGGCGACGCACCGCGAGGTCTTTCGAAGTTCGTCGTCTAGCGCCGGATTTGCGGCGCGCGCTCTGGGTCTGCGCGGCCTTGTGCGCCGCCGGCGCTTGCGCCGGAAAACCAATCGTTATCGCGCCCACCGCGCCGCCGCCACCGATCATGCCGCTCCCGGCGGGCACAGCACCGCTGTTCGCGGGCCGGCCGCCGGCGCGCTTGGTTCTCGAGACGCGGCCGCTCGACGTCGATCCGCAAGGCTACGCGCGCTGGCTCGTGCGCGCGAGCTTCGTCGACGCGCGCGGCCGCCCGACCGAGCTGCTGCGCGGCGGTGACGTCGACTGCGCTCCCTCGGGAGGCAGCGCACAATGGCAGACGCGCTTGCGCTTCGGCGGCCCGGCGGCGATCGTTTCGACCAAGGTCGACGGCCTGCTCGGCGTGCGCGTGCGGGCCGACGTCGGACCCTCCGTACCCGCGGCGAGCGCTGCGACCGACACGCGACGCTGGAAGGTAGCGCGCGTCGTGGCCAGCGCTCTCGGTCCCCACGCGGTTTGGGTCGGCTGGTTTCCGGGCGTCAGCGCCGGCAGCGTACGGATCGAACGCGCGACGACCGGAGCGCCGATGCCGCTCGCGCGCGTAACGGCACCCGCGTCGAATTACGTCGATACGACCGTGGTGCCCGGTGTCGACTACCACTACGAGGTACGCCTTCCCGGCGGCCGGCGCACGTTGCTTGACGTGCCCGTACCAGCGGAGCCGCGGCACGCGGACCGCACGGCTCTGTCGGGAAAAAAGATCTGGCTCGCGTTTTCGCCTGCGCCGCTCGATCCGGATGGCTACGTCTATCTCGATCCCGCCGCCGTCGTCGCGAAAGCACGCGCGGCGGGTTTGCGCGCGATCGTATTGCGGATGGCCTACGGTCCCTTTGAAGAGATCACCCCCAACGCGAAGGCGACGATCGACTCACTGATCGATCAGGCCGCAGCGCACGGCATCGCGACGATCGCGTGGACCGTCCCGCGCAGCACGAGTTTCGAAGACCTTGCCGCCACCGCCGGCGCATGCGAGTACGCGACGCCGAGCGGCAACGCCATCGCCGCCGTCGCCGTCGATCTCGAGCGCGGCGGCTATTATCTCGGCGACGGCCCGGCGGGCTATGCCGCGCTCGGCAGCTATCTGCCGGCGCTGCGGACCGCGCTCGGGCCGGGCTTCCCGATCCTAGCCACCGTTGAGGATCCGTACCTCGAACAGCTGACGAACGCGACGTATCCCTACGACAAAATCGCGGCGAGCGCCGACGTGCTGCAGCCGATGGCGTACTGGAGGATGCTCTCCTCGCGCGCGCTCACGCCGGACGACGTTCGGACCGCGATTGGGGGCTCGTTCGCGGCGACGCTGCGCGAAGCCGGGCGCCGGATCCCGATCGACATGGGCCTGCAAAGTTCCGCGCAGGGACCGCGCGGCGCCCCGCCCCCGGCTGAAGTTGCGGCGAGCATCGCGGAATCGCGCGCGCTCGGCGCAGTCGGCGTGACGTTCTTCGACTGGAGCGGCACGCCGAAGGCCTCGTGGGACGTGCTCGCCGCCAGCCCCTGGTGAAAGGCGTGAAAGATGTGGGCGGCACAGCGGTGAACGCGCTAGCGAACCACCTCGCAAAAGGATAGTCCTTGGCACAGAGAACGGCGTTGATTACGGGCATCACGGGGCAGGACGGCTCGTACCTCGCGGAACTGTTGCTGGCCGAGGGTTACCGCGTCGTCGGGATGACGCGGCGCACGAGTACCGAGGTCCACGAGCGCATCGAGCATCTGGTGGACAAGGTCGAGATCGTTTCGGGCGACCTGCTCGATCAGAGTTCGATGACGCAACTGATCGGCGACGTGCGCCCGAACGAGGTCTACAACCTGGCCGCACAATCGTTCGTCCCCACCTCGTGGACGCAGCCCGTCCTAACCGGGGAGTTCACCGCGCTCGGCGTGACGCGCGTTCTGGAAGCGATCCGCCACGTCGACCGCTCGATCCGCTTCTACCAAGCCTCGAGTTCCGAGATGTTCGGTAAGGTGCAAGAGACGCCGCAGCGCGAGTCCACCTCGTTCTACCCGCGCAGCCCCTACGGGGTCGCCAAGGTGTACGGTCACTGGATCACGGTGAACTACCGCGAATCGTACGGCATCTTCGCGGTCAGCGGCATCCTGTTCAATCACGAGAGCGAGCGGCGCGGCAAAGAGTTCGTCACCCGCAAGATCAGCGACGGCGTCGCCCGAATCAAGCTCGGCATCCAGGAGAAGCTGCGCCTCGGCAACTTGGAGGCGCGCCGGGACTGGGGCTTCGCCGGCGACTACGTGCGCGCGATGTGGCTGATGCTCGCACGCCCGCAACCCGACGACTACGTGATCGCGACTGGTCGCACGCACACCGTGCGCGACTTCTGCCGCTTGGCCTTTGAGGCGGTCGGCCTCGATTACGAACGGTACGTCGTCGAGGATCCCCGTTTCGTGCGGCCGGCTGAAGTCGATGTGCTGATCGGCGATGCTTCGAAAGCAAAGCGCGTCCTCGGCTGGACGCCGAGCGTCACGTTCGAGGAACTCGTCGGCCGCATGGTCGAGGCGGACCTCGCGCGTCTGCGTCCGCTCGCGGGCGTCTAGGCGCGGGCATGCGCGCGTTCGTGACCGGCGGCAACGGGTTCGTGGGCCGTTATCTTGCCGGCGAGTTGCGAACTCGCGGCTTCGAAACGGTCGTCGGCGGACATTCGTCCGACGGCGGCGATCTCGATCTCGCGTTCGATCTGCGCGACGGCCACTCCGTCGCCGCCGCCGTCGCGGACGCGCGAGCCACGGTCATCTTCCATTTGGCCGCGCAAGCGTTCGTGCCCAGAGCGACGCAGGATCCGCTCGAAACCTACGACGTCAACGTGATGGGCACCGCACGCTTGATCGAGGCGATCCGGCACTTGCCCGAGGCCTCGCGCCCGGCACTGCTGTTCGTGAGTTCCGCCGAAGTCTACGGCGCGCAGGCCGAATCCGACCTGCCCCTGCGTGAGACGACGCTGCCCGCGCCCGCAACGCCCTACGCCGCGAGCAAACTCGCCGCCGAGGCGATCGTGCTCGGCTCCGCCCGTACCTATGGCTTCGCGGCCATCGTCGCGCGGGCGTTCAACCACATCGGCGCGGGGCAGAGCGAGCGCTTCGCGGTGGCCGGCTTCGCGCAGCGGTTGGCCACGATCGCCGCCGGCGGCGCGCCGCTCTTGCCGGTCGGCAACCTCGAAACGATGCGCGACTTTCTGGACGTGCGCGACGTGGTGCGCGCGTACGTGGAGCTGGCCCTGCGCGGCCGCTGGGGCGAGATCTATAACGTCTGCAGCGGCGTCCCGACGCGCATGGCCGACGTGCTGCGGCAGCTCGTGATGGCCGCGCACGTCGCGGTCGAAATACGCGAGGATCCGGCGCTCATGCGCCCGACCGACGTGCGCGTGGTCTACGGCGACAACGCAAGGCTGCGTGCGGCGACCGGCTGGCAGCCGAGCTACCCGCTCGCGCAATCGCTGCGCGAAGTGTACGAAGCCGCGCGAGCAGCCCGCGTCGCGCCGGCTTGAAGATCGCTTACGTCGAGATGATCGGCGGCGCGAGCGGCAACATGCTGCTGGGCGCGTTGCTCGATGCCGGCGCCCCACTCGACCGTCTCGAGGCCGCGTTGCGCACGATCCCGCTCGAGCCTTGGACGGTCGAACAGCGCCGCGTCGAGCGGGGCGGCATCGCCGCTACCTATTTCGATTTCGTGATCCCGGGAGATCACGGCGGCGGCGTGCGCCGCCTGGCCGACGTGTTGGAACTGCTGCAGCAAAGCGCGCTCGAGCCGGCCCAGAAGCAGCGCGCCGCCGCGATCTATCTACGCTTGGCGGAGGCAGAAGCGAAGGTGCACGGCACGACCGCCGACCTCATCCACTTCCACGAGGTCGGCGCAGCCGACGCGATCCTCGACGTGGCGGGCGTTTGCGTGGCGCTCGATTTGCTCGGCGTCGAGCGGGTGGAATGTTCGCCATACCCGCTCGGGCGCGGCACGATCTCGATCCACCACGGCCGCTATCCGAACCCGCCGCCGGCGACGGCCGAACTGCTGCGCGGCGCGCCGACCTACGACGCGGGCTTCGAAGGTGAAACGGTGACGCCGACCGGCGCCGCCATCCTAACGGCGCTGGTCGCGCAGCCGGGCAACCGGCCGGCAATGCAGGCCGAGGCGATTGGGTACGGCGCCGGCCGCTCGGAGTTCGTGGTCCCCAACCTGCTGCGCGTCTCGATCGGTACGCCGGCCGCTGGTGCCGGCGGGAGCGCGGACAGCGTCGCGGTGCTGGAGGCGACGATCGACGACATGTCACCGCAGCATTACGAGCTAGCGGTCGAACGGGTGCTGGCGGCGGGCGCGTTCGACGTCTGGCTGCTGCCCGTGACGATGAAGAAGCTGCGCCCGGCCGTGCTGCTGGGGGCGGTCGCACCACTGGAGCGCGAAGCGGAGGTGGCCGCGGCGCTGCTGTTGCACACCTCCACGCTCGGCGTGCGGGTCCGCACCGAACGGCGCTACACGCTCGAACGCAGCGTCGAAACGCGCGAAACGCCGCTCGGCGCCGTGCGCGTCAAGACGGCGCTCGTCGACGGACTAGCGCGCCGGACGCTCGAATACGACGATGTCGCGCGCATCGCCCGGGAGCGGGACCGTCCGGTCGCCGAAATCGCCGAACGCCTTGGGGAGTACCTCCGCCCGTGATCGCCACCGACGCCCTCGTCACCAAGGAACGCAATCTGCGCGCGCTGCTGCAGTCGCTCGGGAGCGTCGTCGTCGCGTTTTCGGGCGGGGTCGATTCGGCGCTGGTGCTGGCGGTTGCAACTGAAGAACTCGGCGCCGCAGCGATCGGTGTGACCGCAGCTTCCCCGAGCCTCGCGCAGGCCGAGCGCGACGGTGCGATCGGTTTCGCGCGGGCGATCGGCTCCGCACACGAGGTCGTCGAGACGCACGAACTCGACGACCCGAACTACGCGGCCAATCCCGCCGATCGTTGTTATTATTGCAAGACCGAACTCTACGGGACGCTGGCGGCGGTCGCGCGCGAGCGTGGCGCTCGCGCGATCGTCGACGGTTTCAACCGCGACGATGCAGCCGATTACCGGCCCGGTCGCAAGGCTGCGGTGGAGCACGGCGTACGCAGCCCGCTGGCCGAATGCGATTTCACGAAAGAGGACGTGCGTGCGCTCGCTCGCCGGCTCGACCTCGAGGTCTGGGACAAGCCGGCACTGGCGTGCCTTTCGTCGCGCTTCCCCTATGGGACGCCGATTACGCTCGCGCTCCTGCGGCAGGTCGAGGCGGCGGAAGCCGCCGTGCGTGCGGAGGGAATCGCTAGCTGCCGCGTCCGCCATCACGGCGACATCGCGCGCATCGAAGTTCCGCTCGCGGCCCTGGGCCGATTGGTCGCCGAGGGCGTCCGCGAGCGGATCGTCGCCGGCGTTCGCGCGGCCGGTTACCGCTACGTCGCGCTCGATCTCGGGGGCTACGTTTCGGGCAACCTCAACGGAGCGCTCGGTGACCGCTAACGGCGAACGCTCTTGGCGCGACGGTGTTTTCAAGCAACGCGGCACGCTGCTCGCGCTGCCCGCTCTGTCGCTGGTGGTTTTCGGAAAACCGAGCGGCGCATCGATGGCGGCCGGCGTTCCGCTCGCATTGGCGGGCGAGGCGTTGCGCTGTTGGGCGGTCGGCTATTCGGGCGTCACGACGCGCTCGGACCGGGTACACGCACCCCAGCTGACGACCGCGGGGCCGTACGCGTACGTACGCAACCCGCTCTACGTCGGCAACTTCATCACGGCGCTGGGCTTCACGCTGGCATTTTCGGGCGGCCTGTCCAGGCGCCGCCGCACGCTGCTGTCGCTGCTCGGACTTGGCACGATGCTCGGGGTGTACGCGGCGATCGTACCGCTCGAAGAGGCCTACCTGCGGCAGACGTTCGGAGCGGATTTCGAGGCCTACGCGGAGCGCGTGCCGCGCATCCTGCCGCGAACGTCGCCCGCGCAACCGCAGGCCGGAAGCTACGACAAGGACGTGATTGCGAAGGCGGAAACGCGCACGTTCCTCACCTTCGGGGCGATGCTGGCCGCGCTCGCCCTCAAGGCGCGCGCGGGGTAAGCCATGGCACAAGGTCGCGCCGTCCCCGCCGCAGGGGTTCGCCGCCCGCCGCTGCGCACGGCGCTCGCGCTGACGGTCTGCGTCGCCGCGCTCGAATTCGGCGGCGGGCTGGCCGCACACAGCCTCGCGCTGGTGGCGGATTCGGCCCACGTGTTGATGGACGCGATCGCGCTCGCAATCGCGGTCGTCGCGAGCATCGGCGCGCAGCGGCCGGCAAACGAGCGCCAAAGCTACGGTTTCGCGCGTTTCGAGATCTTGGCGGCGCTGGCCAACGGCGGCTTGCTGTTCGCGGTCGCGATTCTGATCGCGGTCGCCGCCATCGGGCGGTTCGCGGCGCCCGCGCTGCCGCAGGGCGGACTGATGGCGCTCGTCGCGGCCGTAGGCTGCGCGACGAACGCCGGAATCGGCTGGTCGCTCGCGTATGACTCGCACCGCGACCTCAATGTCCGGGCTGCATTCTTGCACGTGGTAACCGACGCGCTGGGCGCGGTCGCGGTGGCCGCCGGCGGGCTGGTCATTCTGGCGACCGGCGCCGCCTGGATCGATCCGGCCCTGTCGCTCGCGGTCGCCGGCGTCATCGTCTTCGGCGTGACCGGGATCGTTCGCGAGTCCGCCGACGTGCTGCTGCAGAGCGCTCCCGCGCACGCGTCGATCAAGACGGTGCGGGAACGGATGCGTGCCGTCCAGGGCGTGGTCGACGTTCACGACCTCCACGTCTGGTCGATCGGAAGCGGGTCGCACGTGCTCTCCGCGCACGTCCTGCTCGCCGACGCCCGCATCAGCGAAGCCACCGCGATCCTGCGCGGCCTCGAACGACGCTTGAGCGAGGACTTCGCGATCGACCACGTGACGATTCAGTTCGAGTGCGAATCCTGCGACGCAAGCGACCGCATCATCTGCACGCAACCCAGCCGCGAGCGCTGACGGTTCGAGGGTATACTAGGGGACCCGCTGCTCGGATCCTGAACCTTTGAGGCGCTATGAAATCGAAGACCGTCGTCCTTTCCACCGCCCGTACCCCGTTCGGCAAGCTTGGCGGAGCGCTAGGGTCGCTTTCGGCGACGACGCTTGGAGGCGAAGCCATCCGAGCGGCCGTCGAGCGCAGCGGGGTCGATCCGGCCCAGATCGAGCACACGATCATGGGCAACGTGGTGCAGGGCGGCAACGGTCAGGCACCGGCCCGGCAAGCGATGTTCAAGGCTGGCCTGGCCAAGACGACGACCTTCGAGACGATCAACAAGGTCTGCGCCTCGGGTCTGGTCGCGCTGGCCTTCGCGGCGCGCCTGATCAACGACGACTCGCGCAGCGTGATCGTCGCCGGCGGCATGGAGTCGATGAGCAACGGGCCCTACGCACTTCCCGGGGCGCGCTTCGGCTACCGGTTCGGCGACGGCACGCTGATCGACCTGATGAATTTTGACGCGCTGGTCGATCCGTTCTCAGGCTGGACGATGGCGCAAGCGCAGAACCGTGTGAACGCCGACCTCGGCATCACTCGCGAGGTGCAAGACGAGTGGGCGGCGCTCTCGCACGCGCGCGCCGCCAAGGCCACGGCGGACGGCCTGTTCGCTGCGGAGATCGTAGCGCTCAAAGTCGCGACCAAAGCCAAGGGCAAGCTGGTCCTCGACAAGATCCCGGAACCCGCCCGGGCTCGCGTTCCGGTCCATGCCGGCGCGAACGGCGCGGCCGGCAAGCTGTTCCACGCTCCGCCCGAGAACCTGCAAGCGCAGATGGCTCGCTACAACACGTATGTCACGGGCGACGTGCCCTACACACTGGTCGACAAAGACGAGCCGATCCGGTCCGAGACGACCCTCGAAGGCCTGGCAAAGCTGCCCCCGCTCGAAAAGGACGGGACCGTCACCGCCGGCAACGCGCCGGGCGTCAATGACGGCGCAGCCGCGCTCGTGCTCGCGAGCGCGGACTATGCCAAAACCCATGGCATCGAAGCGCTGGCGGAGATCGTCGACCACGCCGATGCGGCGTGGGATCCGGCCTATCTGGCACTGACGCCGGCGATGGCCGTGCAGCTCGTCCTCGAGCGCAACGGTCTGCGGCCGGCGGACATCGCGATTTGGGAAGTCAACGAGGCCTTCGCAGCGGTCGCTTGGAGTACGGCCAACTTGCTCGGGATCGACCCGCGCGCCGTAAACCTGCAGGGTGGGGCCGTCGCGCTCGGTCATCCGGTCGGCGCGTCCGGTGCGCGCATTGCGGGCTCCGTCGTGCAGCAGCTGCGCCGGCGCGGCGGCGGCTACGGCATCGCGGCAATCTGCAGCGGCGGCGGCCAAGGCGACGCGTTGTTGATAAAGGTTTGATCGAAGCGCGATCGTGGCCGGCGTTCGAGCTGACGCCGGAGCAGCGCGCCGTCGGCGACTTAGCGCGCGACATCGCGTTGCGCGAAATCGCACCGCACGTCGCGCAATGGGATCGCGAGCATCGGTTTCCACGCGAGCTGTTCACGAAACTGGATGCCGCCGGGCTGATGGGGATCCTCGTGCCGGAGAGTTACGGCGGCGCCGGCGCGGACTACATTTCCTACGCGCTCGCGATCGAGGAACTGGCCCGCATCGATGCCGGTTGCGCGGTGACCCTCTCGGTGCACTCCATGATCGCGTCGGCCATCCTGCGGCTCGGCAACGAGGAGCAGAAGCGGCACTATCTGCCGCAGCTCGCTAGTGGCGACGTGTTGGCCGCGTTCGCGCTGACGGAGCCGGGAGTGGGTTCCGATTCGGCCGCGATCGTCTCGACGGCACGCCGTGACGGTTCGAGCTACGTCCTCAACGGCCGCAAGCAGTGGTGTACCAACGGCAGCTTCGCAGGCGTGACGATGGCTATGTTTCGCACCGGAGGGACGGGCGCCAAGGGCGTGACGGCGTTCTTGGTCGACAACGCACTGCCCGGAATCGTCGTCGAAAAAGTGACCGAGAAGCTCGGCATTCACACGAGCAACACCTGTGACCTCGCCTTCGATGACGTACGCGTTCCCGAGTCGGCGCTGCTCGGAGCGGAAGGCGCGGGCATCACGATGGCGCTGAGCGCGCTGAGCGCGGGGCGGATCGGCATCGCCGCGCAAGCCACCGGCATCCTCGCTGCGTGCTTGGAAGCGTCGGTGAAGTTCGCCAAGGAACGCCAAGCGTTCGGCAAGCCGATCGGTGCCTTCGAAGGCGTCTCGTTCAAGCTCGCGCAGATGGCGACCGATCTCGATGCCGCGCGCTTGCTCGTCTACCGCGCCGCCGCCCTGTGCGATCGCGGCGAACCCTTCACGATCGCCGCCAGCAAAGCGAAGCTCTTCGCTTCGACCGCGGCGCGCAAACACGCCGCCGAGGCCGTCCAAATTCACGGCGGCTACGGCTATACGACCGAGTTCCCGGTCGAGCGCTACTATCGCGACGCCAAGATTACGGAAATCTACGAAGGTACGAGCGAGATTCAGCAGATCGTCATCGGGCGCTCCCTGCTGGGCCGCCTGGACTGAGCGCAGCGCTGCACGATGCCGAGGGTTTCGGCTGCGCGTGGTCAACCTGTGCGCGTTCCCTTCTGCGCCGTGGAGTGACGAGCCGTGAAGTTGATGGAGTACCAGGGCAAAGAACTGTTCCGCCGCGCCGGCATACCGACGCCGCGCGGCGTGTTTGCCCGGACGCCGGCCGAAGTCCGGGAGTTCGTCGAGATCAACCCCGGCTCGTGGGTGATCAAGAGTCAGGTGATGATGGGCGGACGCGGCAAAGCCGGCGGCATAAAATTCGCCGACACGGCCGCCCAGGCTGAGGCCTACGCAAAAGAGCTGATCGGTAAAGTTCTGCGGAACGCCCAAAACCCCGACGGTGAAGAAGTGAAGTCACTGCTCGTCGAGGAGAAGGTCGCGATCGAGAGCGAGGCCTACGCTTCGATCACGATCGACCGCGCCACCAAGAAGCCCGTCGTCATCGTGACGTCGCAAGGTGGGATGGACGTCGAAGAGGTCGCCGAGTCGCACCCCGATGCGATCAGCAAATACTGGATCGACCCCGCAATTGGCTACCAGCCCTTCGAAGGCCGGTTGCTGGCCTTTGCGGCCAAACTGCCGGCCGGCTATCACAAGGCGTTCCCGAAGATCCTGGCCGGCCTCTACGACGTCTTCATGACCTACGGCGCAAACCTCGTCGAGATCAATCCGCTCGTGCTCACCAAAGATGGCCAGGTGATCGCGAGCGACGCGAAGGTGGAACTCGACGACAACGGCTTGTACAAGCATCCCGAGCTGAGCGAGTGGCGCAGCGACGGGCCCGCCGACGAGGATCAGGCGGCCGCCGTTGCAATCGGCCTCGGGATGTCGAACTACGCCAAGCTCGACGGCAACATCGGCGTGATCGCCAACGGCGCCGGCCTCGGCATGGGCACGATGGATGCGATCCGCATCGCCGGCGGCTCGGCCGCGAACTTCCTCGATATCGGCGGCGGCGCACAGGCCGAGCTTGTGAAAAAGAGCTACAACCTCGTCACGAGCGACCCCAAAGTCAAAGCGATGTTCATCAACATCTTCGGCGGCATTACGCGCGGCGACCAAGTCGCCACCGGCATCGTCGAAGCCCTCAAAGGCGACGATGTGCGCAAGGTTCCGCTCGTCGTCCGGCTCACCGGCACGAACGAAAAGGAAGGCCGCGCGATCCTGGCGGCGGCCGGAATGAACCCGGTCGAAACGATGGACGAAGGCGCCCGCCGCGCCGTCGAGCTGGCGAAGTCTTGAGTTGGGCGCTCCGCGGGAGTCGCGCGGCCACGCCGCGGGACCGCTACAAAAATCCCATCCATGGGATTTTTGCTGCGGCTCCGCTCGTCGCTCTCGCCCTCCGGGCTCCGCTCCTCGTCGTAAGCTCCCGCAGCATGGCCGCGCGACTCCCGCTCCGCTCCCGAACTCGAAGCGCGTAATGAAAGAGAATTGCGATGTCCATCTATCTCGATAAGAACTCGAAGGTGATCGTCCAGGGGATCACGGGGCGCGAGGGGCTGTTTCACACGCAGCGCATGCTCGCGTACGGGACGAACATCGTGGGGGGCGTCACGCCCGGAAAGGGCGGGACGAGGATCGAGGCTGGACAGCCGGTCTTCAATACGGTGAAGGACGCCGTCGACGCGACCGGCGCGACGCATACGATCATTTTCGTGCCGCCGCCGTTTGCGGCCGACGCGCTGTACGAGGCGTACGATGCCGGGATCTCGCTTGCGGTCTGCATCACCGAGGGCATCCCGGCTCACGACATGCTGCGGGTCGTCGCGACGACGAAATCGATGCGCATCATCGGCCCGAATTGTCCGGGGCTCGTCTCGCCCGGGAAGGCGCTGGTTGGGATCATGCCGGGACACGTGTTCAAGGAAGGCCACGTGGGGATGATCTCGCGCTCGGGGACGCTGACATACGAGATCGTGGATTTGCTGACCAAGGCGGGCCTCGGTCAGTCGACCTGCGTCGGGATCGGCGGCGATCCGATCATCGGGACGACGTTCGTCGATTGCCTGCGCGCGTTCGCCAACGATTCCCAAACCGAAGCCGTCGTCGTCTGCGGCGAGATCGGGGGTTCCGACGAAGAGGACGCCGCCGCGTTCATCCGAGAGCATTTGCCCGACAAGCCGGTGGTCGCATTCATCGGCGGTCGCTCGGCTCCAAAGGGCAAACGGCTCGGTCATGCGGGTGCAATTATCTCTGGGGCTTTCGGTACGCCCGAGAGCAAACTCGCGGCTTTCGCCGTGGCACGCGTTCCAGTCGCCGACCGGCCATCCGAAATTCCCGGCTTGCTTGCGCAGCGACTTGCGGTGAAAGCGTAACGAGAGCCTGGCGCGACTTCCCGCCGGATTGAGAATGTCCGGGCTGGGACGGCGCCGGAGTAAATGGCCCTTACGCGCGACAGGAATGCTGCGCGGAAGCTTGTAGCGACGAGCGATGCGTTATGGTTACCACTGCGAGGAATGCGAAGACGCGATTTGGCCGGCTACCTCGCGCGCGGAGCTGCAGTGGTTGAAGAATCGCGTCCACGTCGCGCGCGAAGTCGCGCAGCACGTGCAGGGCGGTCTAGACCTGTGGATCGTCGAGGGCTTGGAGTTTCTGGACCGGCACGGCGGCCACAGCGTCGTCCTCGTGCGTAAGCCATAGGAGCCGCCCGGAGTTCCTGGCGCCGGCTAAGCAAAAAAGAAAAGCACCGCATCGCTGCGGCGCTCCTCTTTTCGCGGCGGGAAACCTAGCGCGGAATCTCGAGGCGTTCGCCCGGAACGATCGTGGCGTTCGACTTGCCATTGACCGCGAGAATGCGATCGACCGTATCTTGAACGCTGGCGCCGCCCGGCGTGTAGCGATCGGCGATCGTCCACAAGTTGTCGCCGTGGCGCACGGTCACGCTTGCGAAGTGCTGCGGACCGGCGGCGTACAGGCGCGATTGCGACAGCGCCGGGATCGTGACGAGGGCGCTGAGCGAGGCGAGGGCGATTGCCGGCATCAGGCTGATCCGCATACTCTTCCTCATCATGCTCGCTCCTCTCGGGCCCCCATATATTGGGCCAAACGCGTGTTCGTCCACCACATTCTAGCAAGCCTCCTGTGGATATGTCAATGGAGTCTCGAACGTATGTTTGCACTTCGCCCGCGGTTTGTGGTACGCTGCGGGGTAATCGCGGCCCCGCCCGGGGCGTCGCAGCCGACAGGGAGTCCATATGGCAGAACGAGCCCCGACGGAGCGCCAGTCGCGTATCCTCGAGGTCATTCGCGATTTCACCGAGCAGCGGGGGTACCCGCCGTCGGTCCGCGAGATCGGCGAGCGCGTCGGTCTCTCGTCGTCGTCGACCGTCCAGTCCCATCTCAAGTCACTCGAAAAGCGCGGCCTGATCCATCGCGACCCGACCAAGCCTCGCGCCCTGATCACGAAAGGCGGCCCGGGTTATGGCGCTGCCACCGGGCGCAGCGGTCCGGAGGCCGGGGTCCTGCCGATCGTCGGCAAGGTCGCGGCGGGCGTTCCGATCACGGCCGAAGAGAACCTCGAAGGCGAGTTCGTTTTGCCGGCCGAGTTCGCACGCAAGGCCGGCACGTTCATCCTGCGCGTCGCGGGCGAATCGATGATCGAGGCCGCGATCCTCGACGGCGATTTGATCGTCGTCAGCCCGCAGCCCGACGCCGCCAACGGTGAGATCGTCGTCGCGATGGTCGAAGGTGAAGCGACGGTCAAACGCTTCTTCCGCGAGAGCGGACGAGTGCGCTTGCAGCCCGAGAACGCAAGCATGGAACCGATCTATGCCGCGGACGTCTCAATTCTAGGCAAGGTCGAAGCGGTCTTCCGCAAGCTTTAGAGGTCGCCGGCGGCCCGGAAAACCGGGGTTCGCGGGCGGCGAGCGAATGACGGTCCCCCGTGCCTGGGGTTCAGCAGCCGGCCGAGCAGCGCGTTATTCTCGACCGCGTCGTAACGCGGCTCCGCGCCTTCGCGGAGTCGCCGGAGATGGTGGCGATTCGGCAGGCGTTGCCGATCAGCTTCAGCGGGCTGTTCGTCGGGCTGGTCTACTTCATGCTGGCGCAGCCGAGCGGCACCGTGCTGGAACGCTTTTCGCATTCCTTCAGCGCGGCGTTCGGCGTCATGTCGGCGCTGCTCGTCGTCGTGCTGTCGTTCATTCTGGCCAAAGGGCGCGGCATGTCGCCGGTGCCGCCGGCGCTCGTGGCGCTGGGCGCGTTCGCGCTGTCGTTGCCCTACCAGCACGCGACGACGTTCGGCGCTCTGATGAGGGCCCTCGGCTCGAGCGGCCTGTTTCTCGCGATCGGCATCGCCGTGATAACGGACGACGCGCTGGCGGTCGCGCGCCGGCGGCTCGGCAGGCTAAGGGGCGCCCTCGTCGGGACCGCACTCATCATCGGTACGGCTGCCACCCTAATGGCCTTCGGCATCTCGCTGACGAGCGCCCTCGACGCCGCCATCGCACCGCTCGGAAACCTCGGCGACAGTTTGACGGCGCTGCTGATCATCACGCTGGTCGAAACGCTGCTGTGGACGATCGGGATCCACGGCCCGGCGCTGCTCGCGGCCGTCGTGCTGCCCGTTTACGTCAACCTCCAGTTGCAGAACACCGAAGCCCTCGCGCGCGGCGAGCCTTTGCCCCACATCGTGACGGTCTCGATGTTCCTGTTCGTATTCCCCGGCGGTGCGGGCGCGACGCTGCCGCTCGTGCTGCTGCTGCTGCGCAGCAAGGTCAAGCGCGTTCGCACGGTTGCGCTCGCGACGCTGCTCCCCGCCTTCGCCAACGTCAACGAGCCGCTAATGTTCGGCCTGCCGCTCGCGCTCAACCCGATCCTGGGTGTGCCGTTCGTGCTGGTTCCGATGGTGCTCGCGGTCGTGTCTTGGTGGGCGATGGAGTTGGATCTGGTGGCCCGGCCGGCGTACTACATCCCCTCGACGGTCCCGCTGCCGATCGGCGCGTTCCTCGCGACCAAGGATTGGCGCTCGGTCCTGCTGATGGCGCTCAACGTGGCACTTGGCCTCGTGATCTACGCGCCCTTCGTCGCGATCTACGAGCGGCACGAACGTCAGCGCGCGAGCGCTTTGGACGCCGCACCGTGATCGAAGCGCTGCTCGCTCGCTTCGAGATCGGGGCCCGGGTCGCGGCAGCGGCACGGGCGGCCTGCGCGCGCGTCGACCCGCAGGTGTACGCCGCAGCGCAAGACGCCGTCCGGGCGAACGTGCTGCGCGCCTTTTACGATGAGGGGATCGCGGAGAGCGACCTCACGCCCGCGTACGGCTACGGCTACGACGACCCCGCCCGCGACCGCTACGAATCGCTCCTGGCGCGCATCTTCGGAACGGAGCGTGCGTTCGCGCGGCTCTCGTTCGCGAGCGGAACGGCCGCGATCGTGACCGCGATCGAGGCCTGTTTGCCGCCTGCCGGATGCCTCGTCTGCGCGACGGGCCGGCCCTACGATACGCTGCGCAACGCCCTCGCCGACGCGCCGCATTCGCTCGTGCGACGCGGCGCGCGCTACTGCGAAGTTTCCCTCGACGGCGCGGGCGCGGTCGATCATGCGCAACTCGAGAGGGCCTGCGCGCAGGGCGCCGACGTCGTCTTCATCCAGCGCTCGCGCGGCTACGCGCCGCGGCCCTCGCTCTCGGCGGCCGAGTGCGGCGCGATCGCGCGCACGGTGCGCCGTGCCGCGCCGGAGGCCTTCGTGCTCGTCGACAACTGCTACGGAGAACTCGTCGAGCCGGACGAACCGACGCACCATGGGGTGGACGCCGTAATGGGCTCACTCGTCAAGAATCTGGGCGGCGGGATCGCCCCGGCCGGCGGCTACGTCGCGGGCCGGGCCGAGGTCGTCGAGCGCGTGGCGGCTAGACACTACGCACCGGGTCTGGGCGCGGCGGTCGGTCCCAGCCTCGGCTATGGGCGCGCGCTCGTTCAGGGCTTGTTCTACGCGCCGCTGGTCGTCCGCGAGTGCCTGGCGGGTCTGGATCTCGCGGCAGCCCTGTTCGACGAACTCGGAGAAACGGTCGAACCGCTGCCCGGCGGAGACCGCCGCGACATCGTTCAGGCCATAAAGCTCGGGTCGCCGGCGCGGCTGTCGGCCTTCGCACGGGGCCTGCAACGCGCGATGCCGCTGAACGCCAGGTTCGCGCCGGAACCGGGCCGCGTTCCCGGCTACCCGGACCCCGTGATCATGTCGGCCGGGGCCTTCGTGCCCGGCGCCACGATCGAGCTGTCGTGCGACGCCCCGCTCCGCCCACCGTACGAGGTCTACGTGCAAGGGGGCACCAGTCGCGAGCACGTGCTCCTGGGCTGTCTGTTTGCCGCCGACGCGCTCGACAAAGAAAGCAATTGACCTTGTCCGTAGAAGGCTGTGCGAATGGGAAACTCGGCGCGGCCGTGAGCGAGCAAAACGAAACCGCCACCAGGGACGGGGAAGTGCCCTACCGCCGGCGTTACGTGCGGGTGGCGATTTCGAGCAACATCACCTACACCTCCGAAGGGAGCGAGCAGCCCAAGACCGGGCGCTCGAGCGACCTCGGCGGAGGCGGCATTCGCCTCGCGACCGACGAGGATCTGCCCCTGGGCACCGTGCTCTTGCTGCGCTTCCCGCTACCGGGCATCGACCGCGACGTCATGGTTCGCGGGCGGATCGTGCTCTCGTTTTACAACGCCGAAGAGAAGCGCTTCTTTCACGGCATCGCGTTCACGCAGATCGATCCGCGCGATCAGGAGGAGATCATCCGCTACGTCGCCGCGGAGGTTCAGCGCCTCGCCTTAGAGGGCGAGACCGCGGACTGAGCCGGGTTCCGGAAGGCTGTTACGGCTTGTGCCCGCTCCCCATGTATCCGTAGAAGAAGTAGCGGTTGCCGTCGCTCGTCTCGATGACGATGCGAGTGTCTTCCAGCAGCGCTTTCTTGATGGTCTTGCCGGCGAGTTCGTCGAGGACCCATTGGGTCTGCTCGAACTCAGCCTCGCGCAAGGCATCCGGGTCGATATCCCTCAGATCGATGTTTTCCAGCACCCGGAGGAGCTGCTCGATGGACCCGTTGCCCGGCGGATCGGTCTCTATGGCCATCGTCCTTTCTTCGCGCCCGCGGTCACACGTACCGCCTCACCCTTTTCACCGGGGAAGTTGTTCCCGCCTGGGGTAAAATTGTGAGTGTAATGTACATTCTGGAGGTCCTGAGCGGTCCGCTCGACGGCAAGACCTGGCCCTTCGAAGCAGAGATCACCATCGGGCGCGACGACGCCGTGGCCCGCGCCTGCATCACCCTCGACCGCTACATCTCTCGCCGCCACGCTCAGGTGCGAGCAGACGGCGGGCGGCTCGTGCTCGCCGACCTCGCGAGCCGCAACGGAACGCGCCTGGCCGGCGATGCGCCGGTCACGACGGAGACCGCGATCGAACCCGGCGAACGCTTCATCATCGGACGCACGCTGCTGCGCGTGGTAGAGGCGCCCTAGTGCAAACGGTGCGCACTCCCGGTTCCGCGCGGGCGATCGCGCGTACGTTGCGGCGGCCGGTCGGCTTCGTGCCGACGATGGGCGCGCTGCACGCCGGACATCGGGCCCTCGTGCGCCGGGCGCGGGCCGAGAGCGCGTCGGTCGTCGCCTCGATCTTCGTCAACCCGTTGCAGTTCGGCCCCGGCGAAGACTACGAGAAGTACCCGCGCGCCTTCGCGCGCGACGTCGAGATCTTCGAGGAAGAGGGCGTCGATCTGCTGTACGCGCCGGCGGTCGAGCGCATGTACCGGCCGGGCTTCGCCGCCAGGATCGGCGTGGGCGATCTTGGCTCGGTCTTCGAGGGCGCGCGCCGGCCGGGTCATTTCGACGGCGTCGCGACGGTGGTCGCGAAGCTGCTGAACGCGATCGAGCCGACCGCCCTGTATCTCGGGCAGAAGGACGTGCAGCAAACGGCCGTCCTGCGAGCGATGGTTCGCGATCTCGACATGGCCACGAACGTCGTGGTCGTCCCGACCGTGCGCGAACCCGACGGGCTCGCGCTCTCGAGCCGCAACGCCTACCTGAGCGAACCCGAACGTGCGGCGGCACCGAGCATCTATCGCGCCCTCTCGGCGATCGCCGCCGCCCTCGCCGGAGGGGTGGCGAATCCAACCCTGGCGCTTGCGGCTGGCGAAGGACTGCTGGAACAGCCGCTGGCTTGGGACTACCTCGCAATCGTCGACCCGCTGACGTTCGAGGAGCATGAAACGATCGTGCTCCCAGCACTGGTCGTGGCCGTGGCTCGCGCCGGTGCCACGCGCCTGCTCGACAACGTCCCGGTTGCGGCGCCGGGAGGTGTGGACCCGATCGTCACCCCGCCCCGGCCGCTCGTCAAACGGGTCGAAACGCGCAGCCTGAGGTGAGCCGCATCCTGCTCGGCGTCACGGGCGGCATCGCAGCCTACAAAGCCGCCGCACTGTGCAGCGCGCTCGTGCAACGCGGCGACGAAGTGGAGGTCGTGATGACCGAGGGCGCGCAGCGCTTCATCGGTCCGCTGACCTTCGCGGCGCTAACGCGGAAGCCGGTGCTCGGTTCGCTTTGGGATGCACCCGAGACGATCCCCCACATCGCGCTGGCGCGCGAAGTCGACGCGATCGCGATCGTGCCGGCAACGGCGAACGCGATCGCCAAGTTGGCACTCGGCATCGCCGACGATTTGCTCGCCAACATCGTGCTCGCGGCGCGCGTGCCGATCGTGATCGCGCCAGCGATGAACGCCGCGATGTACGAACACCCGGCGACGCAAGGGCACTTGCAAACGCTTGTGGCCCGCGGCGTCACGATCGTGGAGCCGGGGGTCGGCTTTCTAGCGGAACGCGAAACCGGCATCGGGCGGCTAGCGGACCAGGCTGCGATCCTGTCCGCGCTCGACGGCGAATTCTCCCGCCGCCGCGACCTGCTGGGCGAACGCGTGCTGATAACCGCAGGCCCGACTCGCGAGACGATCGACCCGGTGCGTTTTCTTTCCAACGCTTCAACCGGCACGATGGGTATCGAACTCGCGCGTGAGGCGCTGGCGCGCGGTGCCGAGGTCGACCTGATCCTAGGCCCGACGACCGTGGCTCCGCCGCACGGCGCGCGCGTCGCTTTTGTGACCTCGGCCCAAGAGATGCGCGAAGCCGTGCTGGCGCGGGCGGAAGGCGCTGCCATCGCGGTCGCCTGCGCGGCCGTCGCCGACTGGCGCCCGATCCGCACCTTCGCGCAAAAGGTCAAGAAAGATGAGCTGCCGGCGGCGCTGGAGCTGGAGCGCACACCCGACATCCTGGCCGAACTCGGGGCGCGCAAGAATGGGACGTTCCTGGTCGGCTTCGCCGCCGAGACCAGCAACGGCGAGGCGCATGCGCGCGAGAAACTGGTGCGCAAGAACCTCGACGCGATCGCGCTCAACGACGTGTCGGTGAGCGGCTCCGGTTTTGGAACGGGAGAAAACGAGATCGTGTTGCTCTCGCGCGACGGCGGCCGCGAGTCGCTCGGAAGAGCCTCGAAGCGCGAACTCGCGCGGCGCATGTGGGACGCTCTGCTCCGGGTTAGAGCTAACTCGAAGTAGGATACTAGTGCTGCTTGCGATCGACGTCGGGAACTCTGACACGAAGCTCGGCGTTTTCGGCGGACAGGGGCAGGCCGAGTTACAGCAGACGTGGCGCATCCAAACGGCGTTGCGTCGTACGGCCGACGAGTTCGGGGTTCTGTTCACGAGCCTGTTCCGTTTGGCCGGCCTGGATACGAGCGCGATCGACGCG
>Ga0302325_10003696_pt1 | contig 35901 bp, 20 predicted proteins | sample Palsa_T0_2_FD_201948 | JGI IMG/M metagenome (GOLD analysis project Ga0302325, IMG submission 201948) | Peat permafrost microbial communities from Stordalen Mire near Abisko, Sweden - Palsa_T0_2 | ecosystem: Environmental > Terrestrial > Soil > Palsa > Peat permafrost | place: Sweden: Abisko...
GTAGAGGTCGGTGCGCGCGTCGACCGACTGGAGGTTGGCCGACTCGGGGGCGGCGAAGGCGGGGGTGCCGACGAAGAGGCGCGTGCGGCCCATCGGCGCGAGCGCGCCGAAGTCGAGCAGCTTGGCCGTGCCGCCGGCGGTGCAGCGGATGTTGCGCGGGCTCAGATCGCGGAAGACGAGGCGGCGCGAGTGCACGAGGGAGAGCCCCGAGCAGACGTCGCGAGCGACCCGGCATGCCGTCCTCCAGTCGAGCGGTACGCGCTCGAGCAAGTCGCCGCCGTCGAGAAGCTCCATCGTGTAGTACGAGCTGCCGGCGTCGACGCCGTAGTCGTAAACCGCGACGATGTTCGGATGCGACAGGTGCGCGAGCGTGTGAAACTCCTGCCGAAAGAGCTCCTCGAGGCGCGCGCGGTCGACGCCGGCGGCGGGGCGCAAGCGCTTGATGGCGATGGTGTCCCCCGTCCGCGTGTCGTGCGCGCGATGCACCGTCGCCGCGCCCCCGGTGCCCAGTAGCTCCAGGATCTCGTACCGTCCCCCGGCTCTCTCCAGCGGCTGATCCGTCGAGCTCACGGCAACTCCCGAGTGTGCCAGTGCGACGCCCTAGGTTCAATGCCAATTGCTCTCGGCCACGATGCCGACCGCGCACACGCGGGGTCAGCCCGTGATCCGCCAGCGCAGACAGCGTGTGGGCTGCCGTCGCCCGCCCTTGCGCTATTGCGCGGCCGTCGCCTGGGGATGCGCTGGGTCCGGCGGGATAGGGATCGCGCGACCCGCGTCGATCTCGTCGAGCTCGCGCTCCCCTCGATCGATTTCCTCGCTCGAGCCGAAACGCCGCTTGATCCAGGTGGTGACATCGTCGAAGAACGAATAGGCCACCGGCGTCGCCAGCAGCGTGAGGGCAAGCGAAAGCGTCTGACCGCCGACGACGACCCCGGCCGTCGCGCGATTCAGGCCCGCCCCGATCCCGCGCGACGTGATGAGAGGGATCATTCCGGCCACGAAGGCCAGCGTCGTCATCAAGATCGGGCGAAGGCGGTCGCGGTTGGCTTCGAGAATCGCCTCCAGGCGCGGCTTGCCTTCGGCGCGCAGATGGTTCGTGTGATCCACCTGGAGAATGGCGTTCTTCTTGACCACGCCGAAGAGCACGATGATCCCCAACATCGACATCAGCGAGAGCTCCTGGTGGAACATGAGCAACGACAGCAGCGCGAACGGGACCGTCAGCGGCAAGGAGAGCATGATCGTGATCGGGTGCAACCACGACCCGAACTGGGCCGCCAGGACGAGGTACATGAAGATGAACGACAGGCCCACCGCGACCGCGAACCCCTTCACGGCACGCCCCGTCTCCTTCGTCGTTCCGGCCGGCACGGCGCGGTACTCGGGGGGCAGGTGCTGGTCCTTGATGATCTTCACGAGCTCGTCGGACACCTCGCTTTGCCCGAAGCCGGGTGCAACGTTCGACGTGATGGTGAGCTGCCGCTGGCGCGCCAGGCGATTGACTTGCGACGGGCCCGTCGTAGGCACCAGCCTGACGACCGATGACAGCGGCACGGTTTTGCCCGTCTTCGTCTGCACGGTCATGGCCGCGATTCCGTCGGGGTCTGCGCGATACTCCGCATCGGCGCGGGCACGGATGTCGTAGTCGTTTCCCCCCTCTTCATAGGTAGACACCTTGAGTCCGCCGACCAGGAGCTCCAGCGCGTTGGCGACGTCCGCCACGTTGACGCCGAGGTTGCCGGCGCGTTCGCGGTCGATCTCGACGTGCACCTCCGGGTTGCCCACGATGAGGTTGGAGTCGACGTCGACAGCGCCTTTGACGTGACGGAAACGCTCGAGGATCGCGCTCGTGTACCGGGACAGCTGGTTCAGATCGGGCCCGCTCAGTGTGTACTGGATCAGCGCCTGCGACTGCCCGCTCGAGATCTGCGCCGTCTGCGAGACGTTGATTCGCAAGTCCTTCCGTTGTCGCGGGACGACTTCGTTGCGAACCTTGTCCATGATCGCGAACTGGTCGTCCTTGCGCGAGCGGGGGTCGACGAGGTGCACGAAGATGTTCGCGAGGTTGCGCGTCACCGACGAATCGTTGCCGATCGTGAGAAGGGTGTGATCGACGCCTGGGATCGCGCGGATCTCGCGCGCGACGCGCTCGGCCTCGAGACGCGTCTCGGCCAGGCTCGTGCCCTCTGGCGCGCGCACGTTGACGTCGAATTCGGCCACGTCGTTGGGCGGAACGAAGCCCTTCGGAACCGCGCCAACGAGGGGGAAGCACGAGCCTAGCGCGGCACACGCGGCCACGACGACGACCCAGCGGTGCTGCATCACCCACCGCAGGACGCCCACGTACAGCGACTCGACCGGCCGATAGAAGCGATCGACCACGCGTTCCAGAAACGGTTTGTCGGCCGACTGTCCCTCGGCCACGGGTCCCTTGAGCCACCGGGCCGCGAGCATGGGCGTGAGCGAGAAGCTGACGAGGAGCGAGACCAGAATGGCGAACGCCATCGTCAGACCGAAGCTCTTCAGGAAGCGCCCGACGATCCCGCTCATGAAGGCGACGGGAAGGAACACGGCCATGAGCGAGAACGTGGTCGCGAGGACCGCAAGACCGATGTCGCGCGTCGCGAGCGCTGCGGCCACGAACGGCTTTTTCTTCTTCTCCTCGATGAAGCGAACGATATTTTCGAGTACCACGATGGCGTCGTCGATGACGATGCCGACGGCCAGCGCCAGGGCGAGAAGCGTGATGATGTTGAGCGTGAATCCCATCGCCCACATGAGGCCGAACGTGCCGATGATCGACACCGGAATGGCCAGGGCCGCGATGATCGTGCTCCGCCAGTTGCCGAGGAAGATGAGGACAATCACCGCGGCGAAGACCGCGCCGAGCACGAGGTGCTCCTTGACCGCGTTGACGCTCGTCCTGATCGAGGCCGACTCGTCGCGCACGACCTTCAGCTCAGACCCTGCGGGGAGCGACTTTTGGACCTCACCCAGGCGCGCCCTGACCGCGTCGACCACGGCCACCGTGTTCTGGCCCGATTGCTTGCGAATCGACAGGACGACGCTCTCCTTGCCGTCTTCCGACGCCGAGGTCTTCGGTTCCTCCACGTCGTCTTCGACCCGTGCGACGTCGCCGATGCGCGTCGCGTGATCCTGGGTGTCCTTGATGACGATGCGGCCGATCTTGGCGACGTCGTCGACTCGCCCCTCGACGCGCAGCGAGAGGCTCTTCGGGCCGGTCTCGATCTGCCCGCCCGGGATGCTCAGATTTTGCGCTGCGAGCGCCGCCTCCACGTCGACGGCGGTGAGCCCGGCCGCCTGGAGCTTGAGCGGGTCGAGCCAGACGTTGATCTGTCGCTTCTTGCCGCCCAGGATGTTGAGCTGCCCGACTCCGTTGATGCTCTCGATCTGCCGGCGTACATGCTTGTCGGCGAGCTCGGTGATGTCACGGATCGAGCCCGGCGTGCTGAGCGTCACGTAGAGGATCGGCGAGGCGTCCGGGTCGACCTTGGACACCACCGGCTGGTCGATGCCCTTCGGCAGATCGGGCAAGACGTTGTTGATGTGATCGCGGACGTCCTGGGCCGCGACATCGGGATCCTTGTCGAGGTTGAACGTGATGATGACGAGAGAGACGCCCTGACTCGACGTGGAGCGGAGCTCGTCGATGCCGCTGATCGTGTTGACGGCCCCCTCGATCTTGTCCGTCAGCTCCGTTTCGATCTCCTCGGGCGCGGCCCCGTTTTCGGTCGTCGTCACGACGATGGCCGGAAAGTCGATCTTGGGGAACTGGTCGACTCCCAGCGAGGAGTAGCCGAAAACGCCGATGACGATGAACACCAGCATCAACACCCAGGTGAAGACCTGTTGCCGGATGCAAAGTGACGCTAGCCATTGCACGCTTCGACCCTCCTACTCGACTTGTGCGCCGTCGACCGCGCCGGCCGGTGGGGAAACGACCACCTGTTCGCCCTTTTTCACGCCGTCGACGATGGCGACCAGGTCGCCTGCCACGGGCCCGAGCTGTACCACGCGCTCCTCGATGTGACCGTCGACGACCGCAAGCACGCTGTCGTTGCTCGCGTGGACCACGGCCTTCGCGGGGACGACCGGCAAGGTGACCTCACCGACCGGGAGCTGCGCGGTCACGAACATTCCTGGCAAGAGGGCGCGGTCGTGGTTCTCGGTCACGGCCTCGACGACGAGGTCGCGCGTGGCTTCGCGGATCTCGCCCCCCAGGTACTTCACCGTGGCGGTGAAGACGCGGCCCGGAACCGCGACCGTCTGGAACGAGACCGCCAGGCCGGTGTGGACGCTGGCGATGTTGGCCTCCGGAACGGTCAGCTCGAGGCGCAGCGGGTCGTCGACCAGGAGGGTGACGACGCGCGTATCGGCGTGCACGTAATCGCCAACGTGAACGAAGCGCTCGGCGATGACGCCGCTGAAGGGTGCACGGATCGATGAATCCGACACCGTCTGCAAGGCCTCGGCGGAGCGCACGCGCGCAGCCTCTTCGGTGGCGGCCTGGGTATGGCAGCTCGTCGTCTGTTTGTCGTACTCCTGCTGAGTGATCGCGCCCTTGGCGAGGAGGCTCACGTAGCGCTGGCAGTCGGCCTGGACGTTCTTGAGCTGTTCCGCGGCGCTCGTGACGTTCGCCTCGGCCTCGGCACGCGAAAGAGTGGCCGAGCGCGCGTCGAGCTGGGCGAGGAGCGCCCCCTGGACGACATGGTCGCCGCGCTCGACGAAGGTCCGAAGGACGCGGCCCGAAGCGTTGGCCGCGAGGTCGGTCCGCTCGTTCGACGAGAGGACCCCCGTCAGCCGCAGCACCTTCGGCACCGCCTGCTCGACGACCACCGCGGTCTGGACGTGGACCTTGGCGGAGGCCTGCTTGACCTCGACGTTGGCGGCCGACTCGCGCGAACAACCCGCCGCCAGGAGTGCGGACGAGAACACGAGCGCGAGCGCGAGACCGCGAACGACGAACGACCACGAATTCATTGCGTCCCCTTCACGAGTTGCCCCGCGTCGAGCCGGAGCGCCAGGCGCGCATAGGCGAGATCAGCATCGGCCTGGATGCGGGCCACGTCCGCGGAAAAGGCGTCCTGACGAGCCTGCAAGACGTCGAGCTGCGTGGCGACGCCGCTCTCGTAGCGATCTTGCGCGAGCGAGGCCGCCAGCGCCGCTGCGGTGACCTGCGCGCGCGCCGAACGGGCCGAGTCGATGTCGGCGCGAATCTGCTGCCAGTCGCGGAAGACCGCGTCCTCGGCGGCCTGACGCGCGTGCTCCTCGTTCGCCCGTGCGGCGGCGGCGGCTGCGTTCTGGGCGCGCGTCTGGGCGACGAGGGTCGTGTCGATCTTCCACGAGGCGGTCACCTGGAACAGGTAGATGGCGTTGTGTCCACCGACGAAGGCCGTGGCGTTCGTGAACTTCTCCTGAGCCGACGCCGAGAGCGTCGGAAGAAGCGATGCCTTCACCGTCCGCACGCCCTCCTCGGCTGTCACTCGACTCGCCTCGGCAGTCTTCACGGAAGGCGCCTTGCTCGTCTTGCCCGTCCAGTTCGCGAGATCATCCTCCTCGTGCAGGTCGTCCTCCGGGAAGCTCGAGACGGGCTCGGGCGCGAGCCCCGAGAGCGTGTAGAGGTCGCGGCGCGTGTTCGTGACGGCAAGCCCCGCGGCCGTCACGTTCTGCTCGGCCTTGGCCTGGTCGGCCAGGGCACGCTGGACGTCGAGCTCCGAGCTCGTCCCGCTCTCCTTGCGATCGCGGGCGAGCTTCACGTTGTGCCGCGCGACCTCGAGGTTCTTGGTCGCCGAGAGGAGCACCGCCTCGTCGCCGAGGAGGGTGTAGTAGTCGCGGATCACGCTCTTTTGCACCGTGAGCTCGCTGTTGGCTTCGTCGGCCTGGGCTCCCGCGAGCGTCGACTCGGCGGCTGCCCGGCGGTCCCAGTTCGCGACGTTGATGAGAGGCACGGTAAGAAGGAGGTTCGCGTCGAGCTGGTCCTGCGGCTGGATGACGATGTTCGGGATGCTGGCGCCCATGGAAGGGGTAGCCCCGCCGAGCAGCGCGGCGGTCGTCACTTCGTACTGGTTTCTCGTGTAGATCCCCGTGGCCGCGAAGTTAGGCAGGAGGTTGCCCGTCGAGATCCCCACCTCCGCGTCCCGCTGCGCCGTGGTGGCGTGCGCGGCGCGATTCTGGGGGTTCGACGTTTTCGCGTGGACGAGGAACTCGGTCACCGGCTGGAGCGCAAGTGCGGGGCGCGACGAGACTATCCACGCCGCGAGGGCGAGGGCGGTGCCGAGCCGGAGGCCGGGCGGGGGGAAGAGGCAAGACGTCATGGCGCGGCCGACCTTATCGCAACTGTCCGTTGCTCGCATTGGATGAGAGAGAAGAGCCGTAGTTGCACGTATTCATCCCCTTCAAGCAACAAGTTGTTGCATTAATGGGGCTCCGGGGACAAGCTATCTCCCGATGGAGGGACGGCCAAAGGCGAGGCGGTCTTCCCGTGGGGCGCGGCCGCCGGGGGTTCGCGCGGGAGGGCGGAGCGCGCGCGTCGTCGCCGAGGTCCTGCGTGCGACCGCCGAGGAGCTGGCCCGCGTGGGTTATGCCGCGTTGCGCGTGGAGGATGTGGCCCGATCGGCCAGCGTCAACAAGACCACCGTCTACCGACGCTGGCCCACGAAGATGGCGCTCGTGAGCGAGGCGATGCGGCGGGAATGCGAACGGCTCGGCGTCGCTCCGGACACCGGGTCGCTGCGGGAAGATTTGCGGATCATGCTGCAAGCGCTCGCGGAGCAGGGCCGCGCGCCGCTCGCTCGCGCGTGGATCTCGGAGCTCAGCAATCCCGAGGTGCGCGCGATCATGCGTGCATCGCGCCACTACGTCGAGTCGCAATGGGTCGACGTGATCGCTCGCGGGATGGCGCGCGGGGAGCTTCCTCCGGACTCGTCGCCGCTATTTTTGGTCGAGGTCGTGGTTGGGCCCGTCGTGGGTCGACTCGTGCGGGGCGAGGAACTCCCGACCGACGAGTTCTGCGCTCACGTCATCGACATCGTCCTGGCCGGGGCCATGGCACTCGCGCCGCCTCGCGTCGCCGCGCGTTTCCTGGCATCCGGGAGCGTCCGTTGACGTGAGTTGACGCGAAGCGTGTCGCCGGAGGTCTCGGCGCGGATGGCGCGGGTTTACCTGGCGTCTTGCGGCCGCAGCATGCGCCGCCCCTGCTCCCGGTACCAGCGCGCGTGCTTCTCTTCGAACGGGATCGTGCGCTCGACGATGGCCTTGAGCTCCGGGTCGCGGACCTTGGCTGCGAGCACGTAGAGGTGACGGGCGGCAGCCGCTTCCGTGATCGCGAAGGTTTTCAGTTTGTGTTCGAGGGGCGCCGGCTGCAGGGCGATGCGGAGCGAGGGCACGACCAGCGCGCGCAGCGCCGCGGCGCCGGGCGGCGCGGCGCCCTTGGCGTCGAGCCATTCGGCGTACCACGAGGCGTGCGTGTGCTCGTCACCCGCAAAGCCGGAGAACGTGCCCTTGACGTCGCCGTTGTCGACGTGGTCGCAAAACTGGTCGTAGAACACGCCACCGAGGTGCTCGGCCAGATAGAGGACCTTTGCGAGCCGGATCTCGTCCATCGCCGGCGACTCATACCACTACGAACCCGCCGCCGGTATGCTCGCCGGCACCGGCACCGTGGCGGCCGCGGCGGCGCGCACGCGCATCAGCAGAAACCCGGCGACGACGACGAAAGCCCCCGCCGCCGTCGCCAGCGATCCGTGCACGGTGACGATGCTGCCCGCGAGGCCCACGGTGATGCCGCTGAAGGCGCGCAGGCCAGCGGCCGCCATGTTGTAGAGGCCCAGCACCCGACCGCGCGAAGCCTCGGGCGCGTTCATCTGCACGAGCGTCTGCGTCATGCTGCTGAACGACAGCTCGCAGAACCCCGCGACCAGCAAGAAGCCGATCGCCAGCGGATACGAACGCATCAGCGCAAAGCCGAGCAGCGACGCGCCCCAGCCCATCGCGAGCGCCATCGCGGACTGCGGCCGGATCGCGAAGAGGCCTCCGCGGCTCTCGAGCAGCACGCCCGCGATGAGCGCCCCGGTGGCGTCGGCCGCGAGCAGCATCGTGTAAGCCGTGCCGGGATCGCCGTGTCCGAGGTCGTGCGCGAACCCAGGCATCTGCGCCTGGTAGCTATTGCCTACGAAGAACGACGCCGCACCGGCGAGCGCCATCATCGGAGCCAGCACGGGGAGCACGCGGACCTCGCGGATCGTCTGCACGATGTCGGCGAGCCCACGGACGGCGCGCCGGGGAGGCGGACGGTCGCCCCGGAAGTGACGGCCGAACGGCGCGCCGATGAGCCAGAGAACGAGCGGGAGATAGAACACGGTGTTGAGAAAGATGCCGCGCGTCGGGCCGAGCGTGAGCATCACGAGACTTCCGACGCCCGGGCCGACGAGGACGCCGAGGTAGCGCGCAGTGGCGGCAAGGCGCACCGCGCTCGGCAGCGCGGCCGGCCCTGCGATGTCGTAGAGGAGCACCTGGCTCGACGTGATCCAGAGAACGCCCGCGCACCCATGGATGACGAGCAACGCCATCGCGTACTCGACCCGGAGCGTATCGGTGACGAAGAAGTAGCCCCAGCCCGCGGACGCGACGACGAAGAGCACCGCGCCGCACTGGATGATCCGCCGCGAGTCGAAGCGGTCGTTGAGCGACCCGACCGAAACGGAGAAGAGCAAGAACGGGAGCCAGTGCGATACCACGGCAAATCCGCCGAGCGCCGGCGAATGAAACTTCTGGAACGTGACCCAGTAGCTAATCACGTGCTCGATGTTGTCGGCCATCATGGTGAGCATGAAGGTGCCGAGATAGGCGCGGTATCCGGGCAAGCCGAGGGCGCCGAAGGCCTTGGGTGCGGCGGGGGTGGTCATTGTCGGACGGTGACCCGGACGGCGGCGCTCTTTGCGCCGTCGACCTCGGCGACGAGATCGTGGTCGCCCGCCTCCAGCTTCCACGAGGCCGCGAAGGGCGCGCCCACGCTCGCCACGCGCTCGCCATCCACCACCAGCGTCGCCTCCCGCGCTCGCCGGGGCGCCACGATGCGGACGTCGAGGCGCTGCGCGTCGCGAGGCTGGTCGGGATCGATCGCGAAGCGCGCGCCGGGCAGCGGGTATTCGATGCGGGGCACTTCGTCGTTCGTCATTCGGTCGCGGTCCTCGGGCCATGACGACGGTCCGGGGCAATCGGGCGACCACCCTTGCGGCGCGACGGGGCGGCCCACCGCGTCCGCCCACGCGGCAAGCTCCGGCGGAAAGCGCTCGAACACCGCGAGAGTGACCGCAGCAGCGGGGCAACCGGGCCCGGCGCGTAGACCGCTACGTCGGTCGACCGCGACGCGCTCGTGCATCGTGCATGCGGGCCCCTGCGCCGCATTGCTCGCGAGACGCCACTCGGCGATCCGATGCGGGCAATCCGGCCCGGCAAGATCGCCGGAGAGCGCGCACACCTCGACACGCTCCACGCCCTCGTCCGGCGTGAGCTCGCGCTCGCCGATTGGCCGAGATCCGCCCGCGCGTCCCGCGGCGAAGGTCAGAGGTTCGCGCGGCCGCCCGAGCATCGCCGCGTCCATCAGCGCGTGAAAGAGCGGCCCCGCCCCGGTGATGCCGCTCACGTTCGTCATCGGCCGGCCGTCGAAATTGCCTACCCACGTGGCCACCGTGACGGCGCGCGTGAAGCCGACCGCCCAGTTGTCGCGGTAGCCCTTGGACGTACCGGTCTTGGCGGCCACGTCGTACGCGAAGTCGAGCACCGAGTCCTCACCGAACGATCCGGCACGCGCGCCATGGTCGGCCAGGACGTCGGTGACGAGGTCCGCGAAGCGCCGCGGCATCACGCGGCGTCCGGCCTGCGGGTCGAAGGTGACTCCGGCGCCGGCGCCCGTCCCTTCGATTCGCGACGCGACGCGCAGGGGTCGATCGACACCCTCGCGTGCCAGAGTCGCGTAGGCGCGGGCGAGAGCAAACAGGGTGACCTCGCCGTCGCCGAGGGCGAGCGCGGGCCCGTAGTAGTCGGCGTCGCGCGTGAGCGACGTGAACCCCAGATCCCGGAGACGCTCGAGCAACGCGGCGACGCCGACCTGCTCGACCGTCCACACGGCGGGCACGTTGAGCGATCCACCGAGCGCTTCGCGCAGCCGCACCGGTCCGCGAAAACGGCCGTCGTAGTCCCGAGGCGCATAGTCGGCCCCTCCCTCTACGGGCACGTGGAGCTCCACGTCGGGCAGGCGTGTCGCCGGATCGAACCCCAGGTCTTCCATCGCCAGCTCGTAGAGGAACGGTTTGAGCGCGGACCCGGCCTGCCGCTCCGCGCGCACGCCGTCATTGGCGCCACCGTTCGCGGCGTCGAAGACGTCCGGAGACCCGACGTACGCGAGGACGTCGCCGGTGGCGTTGTCGACGACGATCGCGCTGGCCGCGGTGACGCTCTGGCCGCGCAGGCGGTCGACCGTCGCGGCGACCTGGGTCTCGGCCGCGCGCTGGATCTCGGCATCGATGGTCGAGGCGATCCGCACGACCGGCTCGGCCGAGGTGAGCGCCGCCGACAGCCCGGGCTGCAAGCGACCCAGAGTGCCCGAAACCAACCCGAGGGCAAAGTGCGGCGCCCCGAACGCCGGGCGTGCGCGCTGCACCGCGACTGGCTCGGACCTCGCGCGCTGCGCGGCGTCCGCATCGATCCAGCCGTGGGCCGCCATCCGGGAGAGGACGCGATCGCGCCGGCGCCTCGCCCGCTCCGGATGACGCGTCACCTCGTAGAGCGATGGTCCCCGCGGCAAGCCCGCGAGCAGGGCCGACTCGGCGACCGAGAAGCTCCGCGGCGCCTTGTCGAAGTACGCGTCGCCCGCGGCGGCGATTCCGCGCAGGTTTGGGCCGAAGCTCGCCCGGTTCAAGTACTGCTCGAGGATCGCGTCCTTCGTGAGCGAACGCTCGATCCGCAGGGCCAGGAGCATCTCGGCCAGCTTGCCGCGCAGTGTGCGCGGATGCGGTCGCACGATCCGTGCAAGCTGCATCGTGAGCGTCGACCCGCCCGAGACGATCCTCAGGTGCACGAGATCGAGCCCCGCCGCGCGCAGAATCGCGAGCGGGTCGACGCCGGGATGCTCGTAGAAGCGCCCGTCCTCTGCGGCGAGCACGGCGAGAACCGTCGCCGGCTGCACCTCCGACAGCGAGACCCATCGCGCGTGGACGCCGTCGTCCGCGCGGATCTCGCGCAGTCGGTGTCCGTCGCGGTCAAGGACGACGATCGAGCCGGCCACGACGCGCTCACGCAGCTCCGGCGGAAGGGGCGTGAGCGCGATGGCACCCGCCAGGAGCATTGCGGCGGTCACGCCCCCGATCGCCGCGCGGCGCAACGCTCCGCCAAGGCTCACGAGCGGGGCCTCGCGCGGGCCACCTTGGGCGGCGCGGGTGTCACGGAGAAGCGCGTCGCTGCCGTACGCCCGCGAACCTCGGGCGAGTACATGCACTCGGCGCGCGACGGCGGCACCACGAAGTCGCCCGGCGTCGTCGCGCGGGCCAGGTAGCGAAAGTGGTAGAGCCCCGGGTCCACGTGCGGCAAGAAGGTGAGCACCCGGTCATCGTGCAGCTCGCGGTGCATGCCGACCGCTTCGCGGAAGGCCCCGTAGTCGCGCCCTGGCCGCGGCCCTGACGGGTCGGGCGCCGGGCTCTCCGTCGCGCTGGCGAGGTTCGACGCGCTCGTGTCGAGAGCGAAGTCGACGGGCTCGAGGCCCGCAGGGAGCGGGTCGTCGATGACGACCTGCTCGCGCGGCTCGGGCGATTCGAGCAGGAGATCCACGAGCACCAGGTTGCCCGCGGGCGCGCTCGCGTCGGACCGTTTCGGCAGGACCGCTTGCGCCGCTGCCAGCTCTTCGGGCAGTAGCGACCGCACGCGTTTCTGGACGAAGAGCCCCTCGTCGGCGGCCTTGTCGGGCAGCGCGCTCATCGCGTAGGTGAGCTCCGCCGAGTAAAAGAGCTTGCCCTGGCCGTCCACGGCGAATGTGAGCGGTCGGTCGCTTCGATCGGCGACCCGCTCGGGCCCGACGGACACCAGGACGTCGACCGCCGACGCCCCCCGGAACGACGCCTGGCCCACGACGTCGTCACCGAGAAAGGCGCGCGCGTCGAACGAGGGCGTCGTGCTCTCGGCCGCGCGCCGGTAGTCATCCAGCGCGAGCAGAGCCCAAACGTTCTCCTGGGTCGAGCGCCACGCGCCGCCCACGCGGTGGTCCAGCAGGCCGCGCGCCAGCCGTGACGCCAGTGGATGATTCGGCTGCGCCGCCACCAGCGCGCGCAGGACGAGAGCCGTCGTCCGGGTGGACGAATCGAGCAGGTCGTCCTCGAGCGTCTCCGACTCGTCGGCGAACGCGGAGCCCGCGCCCGCGCGGACGCGCGAGGCAACCTGCTCGGCAAGCAGCGCGATCTCGGCGGCGGGCATGTGAGCGGCGGCCATGGCGTGCAGCAGCAGCGCATGGGCGAAGAGCGGCCGTCGACCCGACCGGGCGTCGAAGAGCCGATTCAGGTACCCCGGGTCGGGCTCTCCGATCGTGGCGAGTACGTCGGCGACGAACGCGAGGGTCGCATAGGCCTTGGCGGGCTTCGTGCGCTCCGGAGCCGATGCCGACGGATCGAGCGCGACGTCGTCGACCGCACCCGGCGCAGCGTCGTCATCGGCGATCGACGTCTGGTCCAGCACCTGGCGCAGATATTCCACGCCGCGGTCGCGTGCGGCCTTCGGCACGAAGATGCCCTTCTTCGCCGCCGTCTCGACCGCGAGCATGGCATACGCCGACAGCCATGGGACCGCGTCGCCATCCTGCCAGAAGGCGAAGCCGCCCGCCCCGTCCTGGTGCGTGAGGAGCGTGCCGATTGCGTCATCGACCACGTCGTCGATCTTCGCGGGCATGCGCGCGCCGAACTGGCGCGCCATCTCCGGCAACAGCAAGAGGGGAAGGATGCGGCTGGTCAGCTGCTCGGTGCACCCATAGGGATATTCGATCGTCCGGTCGAAGCTGGTGTCGAGCCCCACGAGCGCGGTCGACGCGAGGTGCACTTTCAGGCCCCCCTGGTCACGGCGCATGCGCCGCAGATCGCCGAACGCCACCGCGGAGGCCGCGGTCGTCTCGCCGTAGACCGCGGTCGTCTCGAGGTTCACCGGCAGAGTGACGTCGCGTTCCACGCGCACGCGGTCGTGCTCTCCGGCGCCCGCTACCGCCAGCTCGAACGTCGCCTTGCCGGGAGCCTCCGCCTTCACGGGGAACCGCACTTCCACGCTGCCTCCGCTCGGGACCTGCACGTGCTGCATGGTCGGTCCGGCGGGCGTCACGCCCTTGGCGGCCAGCGTGACGAGGGCGTCGGTCGCACCCAGGTCGCGCGACGAGACGACCACGCCAGCCTCGAACGTGTCGCCGACGCGCACCACGCGCGGCAGCGCGGGCCGAGCCATCAGACGCCGACTCGTCGTCAGCGTGGCCTCACCCTTGCCGAAACTGTCCGTGACGCCCGCGACGACCGCCATGAGCCGGAACGTCGTCAGGTTGTCGGGAAGCTTGAAGCGATATTGCGCCTTTCCCTCGTCCGAGGTCTTCCTCCCCGCGTCGAAGAAGGCCGTCGTCTTGAAGTCGGCCCTCACGTCGCCTCCGCCCCCGCCTCCGTTGCCACCTTTGTCGTCGCCCGTGGGCAGCTCGAGAAACTCGTAGCCGAGCGTCTTGATCCGCTCACCGTTCTTCATCGGCAGGATGCGCGCGAGCGCCTCGCGGCTCTCGACGTCGAAGACGGCCAGGCTCCGGTCCGCGGTGAACGGCGGCAGCGGGTCCGGCGTCTGGTACGAGGTGAGCATCAACACGCCCTCGTCGACGGCATAGAACGTCACCGCCGCGAGCTCGGGGTGGCCATCCTTGTTCGACACCGAGACGTCCGCGGTCACCTCGTCGCCCGGGCGGTACTCCTTGCGGTCCGTCGTGACGCGCACTGCCAGGCGATGGCTTTCCGGGTCGACGGCGATCGGCGCCATGCCGAGGCGGAAATCGGGCGCTCCCAGGTCGGCCCCCGAAGCGGGCGGCGCCTGCACGCGCCCCCGCACGAGGTGCACCGCGATGAACGCGTTCGGGAAGTACGCCGGCGCGATCGGGACCTCGACGATGGGCGTTGCGCCCTCGAGCGTCACGACCCGGCTCCAGAGCACGCCCGCGCGCTCGACGGTGACGAGAGCGTCGGCCTTCTTGAAGGGGCTGCGTACGAGCACCCGCGCGACGTCGCCAATCTCGTACTGCTTCTTGTCCGTCTCCAGCTTCAGCCCCCGTCCCGCGGGGTCCGACCAGGCCACGCTCGAGGCGGGCGCATCGGAGCGATCGTCGACGCAGTAGACGCTCGTGCTCGCGCCGACGTCGTTGCCGTGCTTGTCCTTCGCCCGCGCGCGCAGGATGTAGAAGCCCGGCTGGGCCACGCTGAGCGGGCACGACGCGGCGCCGGTGCTCGTCGTGACGTCGCACGCGCCGACCACCATGTCGACCACCTTCGAGCGACGCTGGGGAACGGCGGCCGACTCGTCGAGCGCGACGCTCGTCCACGTGCGCAACACGAGCTCGACCTTCGCGCGCACGCCAGTCACCGCCTGTCCTGCAGGATCGAACGCCGACACCCCGACGGGTACCGGCGCTCCGACTGCGAGAAACGTCGACGCGGGGCGCTTCAGGCCCACGTAAAACGCCGCGGGATGAACGCGGACCACGGCGCGGTGGGCCACGGTTTGATGCGTCAGGTCCTCGACCTCCGTCGTGAACGTGACCTCTTCCGGGCCCACCATGCGCGGCAGCGCGAGGTCGAGCTTGGCCGCCGACCGGCCGTCGTCATCGAGCACGCCGTCCTCGACGCGGAGCTCTTCGGCGCTGGGGTTCGCCTCCGGGTGATCGAGGGCGCCCGCTTCGTCGTTGGTGACGAACGCCTCCGTGCGCGGGGGCTTGAAGGCGATGCGCGACCGCGACGCGTAGTTGCGCAGCGACGCCCGCGCCATCGGCGCGCCGAACAGGTACTCCGCGTGGATATCGAACCGCGCTTCGTCGCCCCGGACGTAGTCCGGCCTGTCTGCGTCGACACCGACTTTGAACTCGCTCGCCTTGTACGCCGCGAGCAGGATTTCGTGGTCGAACGACTCGGCGTCCTTGCGGCCAAGGGCCGCGGCGATGCGCGCCGAGCCGAGGTGCGCCGTCTTGGGGACGGGCACGTCGAGCACGATCTCGCCGAAGGTATCGAGCGTGGTGCGCCCGTCGAAGACCGTCTCGCCGCTGTCGTCGGTGACGGCGACGCGCACCGACTCGCCGGGCGCCGACCGCACGCCGGCCGCATCGACGCGCCGGAAGACGCCGGCGAGCTTGACCACCTCGCCCGGACGGTACACGCCGCGGTCCGTGTAGATCATGCCGGCCCACTCCCCGCGCTGCGCGAGATCGACGCCGACCGAGCTGCGGTAGCTCGCCGCCGCTCGCTCCAGGCGCTGGTAGGTCCAGTCGGCGTCCTTGTGGACGAAGACGAAGGCGTCGCGGTCGACCGACCCTTTCTCGTCGATCGCCGCGTAGCGATCGGCGGGGATCCTCGCCAGCCCCGACACGTCGGTGGTCGTCGCGAAGACCTCCCGCTTGTTTGCCTTGCGGATCGAGACCAAGGCGCCGTCGACCGGTGCACCCGTCGATAGATTCGTCACCCAGACGAGGCTCCCGTACCGGCTCACCTTCGCGCTGATCGCCAGGTCGGTCACCGTCACGAGCTCGGACCTGGGCTCGCCCATGTTCCCGGGCAGCGCCACGGCCAGAAGCGCCGCACCGCGCGAACCCGCGCCGCCAAGAAGGCCGTCCAGGTCCACGTCGCGCACGGAGCGCACGTTCTCCGGCGTCCCCGGGTTGACCCATGTCCAGCGCCACGGCGGCGCATCTGCGCCGCTCGCGCGGGCGGTGCGGTCGAGCCATGCGAGCGCGTCGTCTTCACGTACACGCGACGCCGTCATCGCGTAGCTCGGGATGTTCGTCGCGCCGATGGGCACCTTGTGCGACTTCACTCCTTGCGTCGCGAGCGCTTCGATCACGTGGCCCTGCAATCCGATGGCGACGTCGTAAGCGAGGCGCGCCCGGTGCGGCCGCGGGTCGTCGGGGCTCGGCGGGGCCGGCTCGGTGGACGCCGTGGTCGTGGTGTCGTCGGTGGATTCGGTCGCGGAGTCGTCTGCGGGGGGCGGACTCCCGGCTCTCGGGCCGGCGACCGGCTTGCCCGCGGCGATGAATGGCGCCTCCGTGTCGACGTCGATCGAGAGATCGTGCGCAAGCGCCTGGCCGAACACGTCGCGCAAGCCGGCGGTGATCGTCAGGTGGTAGCGCTTTCCAAAGTCGGGGTCGGCGGCGAGACGCTGATCGCTCGATGGCTGGGGCTTGGCGGGGCGCGCCCTGGGATCCGTGGGCGGAGCGGCCCGCGGAGCCGCCGCGCGCGGCAACCCGGGCGCCTTGAAGTGCGCGCGGAATTCTGCGGGATCGACGGCGCTGCTGAGGACCACGGTGAAGTCGCGGTGCGCCTGGCAGCGCGGACCGGTCCCTCGTGGACAGCGAACGTCGACGAGCCGGATCGGGCCGTAGGTACGAAACGAGAGCGTGCTTGGCTCGCTCGTCGCGAGCGGACCCTCGCCGTGGAGGCCCTTGCCGAGCACCAGGTCGATCGCGGCGTCGAGCGGAAGTGGGGCGTCGGGCGTGAGCAGGACGGTGCGGGATACGTCCGGGCCGAACGCGGGATGCGACGCGTGGAACGTGAGCGACCTCGCGGGTACCGAGGTCGGGTCGGCGTCGCCGCGAGCCACGATGCGGGCGCCGCTCGCCACGACAGCGGGCTCCATCGGCTCGTTGAAGACGAGTCCGAACGCGGTCGTCGGACGGACGTTGGTCGCTCCGTCCTCGGGCAAGGAGCGCGTCACTTCGGGCCGCGCGGTCGCGAAGTCGAACCGGTAGTCGCCGCCGAGCGTGGCGCCATCGAGCGCCGCAGTGGCGCCCGGGACGACCACCACGAACGCCGTCGACCCCGCGAGCCCGCGGTCAGGCGCGAAGACGAGTCCGTGGCTCCCGACCCATCGCCATGCGCCGGCGACGGGCTCACCGTCGCTGGTCGTGACGCGGATCGCGGGGAGCCCGCTGGTCTCGGCCGTCTCGGGATCGTGCGCGGCGCGGCTGAAGAGGACCGTGATCGCAGGCTGCGTCAGATCGCGCACCGTGCCGCGAGGCCCTGCGAAGACGACCGCGAACGGAGCTTGCGCGCGCGGGCCCGATCCGCTCCCCGCGGGGCCGAGCGTCGCAGCGACTGGCGCTGCGGGCGGACCTCCGAAACAGCTGGCGAGGACGACGAGACCGACCGTTGCGGCAGACGCGAGACGGAGGCGATGCATGCGCGTCTCGCGAGGGTATCGCGAAACCCTGACCGACGCGGCCTCCCGACCGCGATAGGATCCGGTTCATGGCAGCGCTCCGCAAGCAGGTACGGGGAGCGCGGCTCGTCGCCAAGGTCCTGCGGGTCACGCTGGCCGAGGTGGGGCGCGTCGGGCTCGAGCACCTTTCGATCGAAGAGGTTGCGGCGCGCGCGGGTGTCAACAAGACCACCATCTACCGCCGCTGGCCCGCGCCCGACGATCTGGCGCGCGAGGCGCTTCGCTGCGCCGCGGGCACCGGCAATCCAGCGCCCGACACCGGGAGCTTGCGCGGCGATCTGCGCGCCTTCGCGCGCGAGTTTCGATCCATCGCGACCTTGCCCGAGATGAAGACGATCATGCGTCTTCGCTGGAGCGGCACGCCCAAGGGCCCCCTGGCCGCGTTCACGCGCGACATCCAGGAGAAGAAGCACGCGGAGTGGCGCGTGATGTTGAAGCGCGCGGCTTCACGCGGCGAGCTGCGCCGCGGAGTCGACATCGACTTGATACAGGACGTGATGCTGGGGACGCTCATCTATCTCGTCGTGCAGAGCCCCCGCCGGAGCGACGCGGCGAGGCTCGATCGGGCGGTCGACATCGTGCTCGTCGGCGTGTTGCAGCCTTCGCGCCGCCGCTCCGCGCGCTAGCGCGCGAAGGCGAGCGCCCCCGTCGGCGAAGACCATCGCGCCGGGATTGTCGTGATCGCGACAGTGCTAGCTCGCGCCTATCGAGGCCATAGGGCGCAGGTCGAATCAAAGCAACTTCTTCGTTGCGATGGATCACGACCCGCGACACGTCCGACCCGACGGGCGCATCGAACAACCAACGAACGCCTCGAGAGCGCCCGGCGCGCGCGCAACGCCCGCTTCGTTCGGGCGAACGCGCCCCTGCGCCCGGGCGAGGAGCAGAGCTTTGCCATGAATGCCGCGACCAAGGATCCGATCGAACGGCTGAGCCACTCGCCCGCCGTACTCCCCGCCCGTATCGTGCCCCGAGCCATCGCGCCCGCGACGTGGATGGATGGCGCCGCCATCCTCATCATGGCGCTGACGGCCGTTCGCTGGGCTGTCGCGACCGCGACAGGGTTGTCCGATACCGAGGCGTACTACGCGTCATGGTCGCGCGTCCTCGCGCTCAGCTACTACGATCATCCGCCGCTCGTCGCGTGGAGCAACTGGCTCTTTTCTCGGCTCGGTGGCGGTGCGGCGTGGGTGCGCGTCGGGCCAATCCTCTACGCGGCCGCGTTCGACGCCCTGCTCTACCGGCTCACGTCGCGCCTCTTCTCGTCGCGCGCGGGCTTCTTCGCGGTCGCCATCGTGGCCGCGACGCCGGTGTTCTTCTTCACGGGCTTCTTGCTGAATCCCGAGGCGCTGCTCGCGCCGCTCTGGGTCCTGTTTCTCCTCCTGCTGGTCGACCTGCGCGACCATGACGAGCGGTGGAGGCCGCTCGCGATCGGCGCCGTCGTCGGCGTGGCCTTCCTGGCCAAGTACACGGCGATCCTTGCGTTGCCCGTCGCCCTGCTGGCCGTCGCGACGTCTGCCGAATCGCGGCGGTGGCTGCGGAGGCCTTCGTTTTACTTCGCCGGTGTCGTGGCTCTCGTGATCACGGCGCCCGTCGTGGCGTGGAACGCGCTGCACGGCTGGCCGTCGCTTCAACTGCACCTGGCTGATCGTATGTCGCGCGCCGCCGGCGAGAGCCTGGCCGCTGCGCTCTGGCGCGTAGGCAGCGCGCAGCTGCTCTACTTTCACCCGGTGCTGTCTCCGGCGTTCGCCGGGGTCCTCGGGTACGCGCTCTGGCATGCGCGTCGCGACGCGCGGTACCGCTTGATCGCCGTGGCAAGCCTGCCGGTGCTGGCGTTCTTGCTCACGATGATGGTGCGCGCCGGTGACTCCGAGCCCCACTGGACGATGGTCGGGTACGTGCCGCTCATCGTCGGGGCCGCGGGCGTGCTCGACGAGAGCACGGGGGCTCTGCAGCGCACGGCGCAATGGCTGTTCCGGGTGTCGCTCGTCGTGAGCGCGGTCGTCCTCGTGGCCTACGCGTTCCATCTACGCTCCCCGGCGCTCGCCAAGGCGCTGCCCGAGTACAATCCCGTCGCCGATCCGCTGACCGAGACGCTCGGCTGGGACCGCGTGAGCGCAGCCGTCGCCGCGCACGCGTCCCACCTCGGCCCGGGCGCCGTGGCCGCTGCGGCGCACAACGTCCTCTGCGGCCACTTGCAGCTCGCCGTCGACGACGCGCCCCACGTCTACTGCCCGAGCCCTCGGCGCACCGAGTTCGACTTCATCGCGCGGCGCTCGCCTCCGGCCGATGTCTCCGTCGTCTTCGTCGACAGTGATCGCTATCGCGCCGACGTGGTCGCCTCGCTGCCCGATCACACCTGCGGCCCGGTGATCGACGACGTCGTGGTCGACCGCACGGGTCTCGTGGTCGAGCGATACCACCTGCGCGACTGCGCACCGCGCAATCAGGTCGCGCCGTGAAGACATTGCGCGCGCTCTTGCAACGGCTCGTGGACTGGCAACTTCGCCGGCCTGTCGCGGCGCTCGCGGTCGTCGCCGCCGTCACCGTGGTGTTCGGCGTCTTCGCGTCCAGGCTCACGCTCCGCACCCGCTACGACGCGCTCCTTCCGGACGACTCGCCCAGCGTCCAGGAGCTGCGGCGTCTCGAGACGCGCGCGTCGGCGGCGCAGACCGTGCTTGTCGTGCTCGAGGGCGCCGATCGCGAGGTCCTGCGGTCGCTGGGCGACGGCGTCGTCCCCGCGCTCAAGGCCCTGGGGCACGCAGAGATCTCGAGCGCCGAGGACGGTCCGCACGACATCCGCGCTTTCATCGCGCCGCGCCTCGGTCTCTTCGTCGATCGGCTCGAGCTCGGTCGGCTCGACCACGACATCGAGGCGCGATTGGACTACCAGGTCTCGCGCGCGATCGGCACGGCGCTCGACGACGACGAGCCGCCGCCACCGGCCCTCGAGTGGAGCGCGATCGAAAGGCGTCTTCGCGACAGCGCCAGGAGCCAGGGCGCGGGCGATGCGGTCGATCGGTTCCCTGACGGCTACTACGAGCGCGCCGACGGGCGCGCTCTTGTCGTCGTCGCTCGTTCGCCCATCGCCGGCGGCGACCTCGATCGGGCGGGGGCCGCGTTCGCTCACGTGCGAGCCGCGGTCGAACGCGTGCGAGCCTCGTCTCCGGAGTACGCGCGCGTCGCCGTATCTTACGCCGGCGACTTGCCTACCGGCTTGCGCGAATACGCCGTCATCTCGCACGACTTGCTGAGCGTCGGCGCGACCGGCATCGCCCTCGTGCTCGGTGCGGTGGTCCTCTACTTCCTCCGCGCGCGTGCCGTCCTGGTGATGGCCATCACCATCGCGGTCGGCCTCACATGGACGTTCGGCCTCACGCAAGTCGTCATCGGTCACCTGAACGTCGCGACCGCTTTTCTCGTCAGCATCGTCGCTGGCAACGGCATCAACGTCGGAATCCTCTATCAGGCGCGGTACTTCGAGGAGCGGCGCCGCGGCGCCGATTCGCGGTCCGCCGTGCGAACCGCGGTGCGTGAGACGTGGATGCCCACCGCGATCGCCGCGCTGGGGTCCGCGGCCGCGTACGGATCGCTCATCATCACGGACTTTCGCGCGTTCCGCGACTTCGGGTTCATCGCGGCCGCCGGGATGGTCCTCTGCTGGATCGTCAAGACGCTGATGGTTCCGCCGCTGCTCGTCCTGCTCGACCGGGGATCGCCGCCGCGCCCCGGCGGGTGGCTTTCGCGCAATGAGATGGCCTACGGGCGCCCCTTCGCGTGGCTGGTGCAGCGCGCACCCGAGGCGTTCGTGGCGGTCGGAGCCGTCATCGCGATCGTGGGCGTCGTTTCCGCCGCCCGCTTCGTCGTCCGCGATCCGATGGAATACGACCTGCGCAAGACGGAGACCGACCGCACGCAGACCGCCGACCTTCATCACGCGTGGGACGTCGCGCGCGACGTCCTGGGCTCCAGCCAGGGGGCCCTCGTCATCGCCACCGACTCGCGCGGGGAAGCCGTCGCCCTCGAGGGGGCGCTGCGCGCGCGCTGGAGCGCAGCGCCCGCGGGTGAGAAGCCCTTCGTCGCGGTCCACGGCCTCGCAGATCTCGTCGCGCCCGACCAAGAGGGCAAGCTTGCCGTGCTCGCGTCGATCGCCAGCCGCGTCGCGCGGGCCCGCGAACGCGGTGATATCCCCGACGCCGATTGGGCGCGGATCCGCGAAGTGATGCCGCCCCTCGATCTCCGCGCTTACGGTGTGGACGATATCCCCGCGTCGATCGCGGAGCGCTTCACCGATGCGAACGGCGCGCGCGGCACGCTCGTCGCCATCGAGTCCGATCCCCGCGCGGGCGACGACCTGCGTGAGCTGGTGCGCTATGCCGACGCGTTCCGTGCGACGACGCTGCCGGGCGGCAAGGTGGTACGCGGATCCGGAGGCCCGGTCATCCTCGCGGACATGCTGCGGGCCGTCGTCCGCGACGTTCCGCGCGCCATTTCGCTGTCGCTCGCCCTGACGCTCGTCACCGTGCTCCTCGCGCTGCGCCGCGGTCCGTACCTGGCCGGCGTGCTCTTCGCGCTCGCCGTGGGCTCCGGCGGCGTCGCCTGCTACCTCTACTTCGCCGACGTTCGCCTGAACTTTCTCAACTTCTCGGCGTTGCCGATCACGTTCGGCATCGGCGTCGACTACGCGGTCAACGTCGCGCAGCGGTACCAGGCCGATCGGGGCAAGAGCATCCTCGGCGTGCTGCGGACCAGCGGGGGCGCCGTGGTGCTCTGCAGCCTCACCACGATGCTGGGCTACGTCGCCCTCGTCGGGTCGCACAACGCGGCCATCCGAGGGCTGGGGGCCATCGCCGCTGTCGGGGAGCTGAGCTGCCTGCTCGCGGCGGTGCTCGTCATGCCGTCGCTCTGGCGGCTGGCCGAGAGGCAGGAGCAGAGAGGAGGATTCGAATGGGCGCTTCAAGCATTCCGCCCGCCCCGGCACCCGGTGCCGTGACGTGGCACCTCGAACGGCACCGCACGATCCTGCGCGAGCACCCGGGCATCCGGGCGCTCTTCGGCTCCGACGAGTCGAGCGCAGCGTGGATCGCGGTCATCGCCGGCGCGCAGATCGGCCTGGCCGCGTGCTCGTCGCGCGCGCCATGGTGGGTGACATTGGCTCTCGCGGCCACCGCGGGCGCCCTGGCGGCGCACGCCCTGGGCGTCCTGATTCACGAGGCGTCGCACAACCTGTGTTTCCGGATCGGGTGGCAGAACAAGGCGATCGCCATCGTGGCCAACCTGGCGCTCGCGGCGCCCGCGGCCATCGAGTTTAGGCATCAGCACCTCTTGCACCACAAGTATCTCGGCGACGTGCGTGACCCGGAGGGGCGCGACACGCAGGCGCCGACTCGCAAGGAGATCGACGTCGTCGGTCACTCCAGCGCGCGCAAGCTGCTGAGCTTCGCGTTCGGGCGCTTCATCTACCGGTCGCGGCCCGCCAACGCGGTCCCTCACGATGTCTGGTTCATCGCGAACGTCGTCGCGTGCGTCGCGGTCGACGCCGTCCTGCTGGCGCTCGCCGGTCCGAAGGCGGTCGTCTATCTCGTGGTCTCGGGACTGCTTGCCTTCGGCCCGCACGTGCTCGGCGCGCGACGCGTCTCGGAGCATCTCACCTTGCGGCGCGGCCAGCCGACCAACTCGTACTACGGCATCTTGAATGGCGTCGCGTTCGACGTGGGCTACCACGTCGAGCACCACGACTTCCCCGCCGTCCCGTGGCGCCGCCTGCGCCACCAGCACGCCATCGCCCACGACCGCTACGACGCCCTCGCCGCGATCACCTCGTGGTCCGCGTTGATGGCCGCTTATTTCTTCGACCCCCGCTACACCGTGGCCCAATACACAGGCGCCTCGACGCTTTTCGTCGAGGACCTAGTCGCCCACGACGAGGGGCCCTTCGCTCAGCGAGGACGCTCCCTCATGCACTGACGATAGGGAGCCGCTTGCGACCCGCGTCGATCGCGGCCGCAGCGGGCGGCGCGGTGACCTGCCGCCGCGGTGACGGCGGCGGCCGGCGCACGGTCGGCTCCACGGGCGAGATCGCGTTGCGGATGCGCTGGCGCACGCGCTCGCGAAGGTAGTGCCCGGCCATCAGCACGCTCTCGCCGGGATACTTCCAGGCAAGCGAGTTTCGCATGTAGCAGTAGACCGTGCAGCCTTCGCAGAAGGCCTCGCGGCCCTCTTTGGCGCGGATCTCGGCGACGATCTCGGAGTTTTTGTAGAGATCGTAGAGGTTGTTCTCGATCTTCAGCGCCTCGTGCTTGAAGTGGTAGCAGGGCAGCCAGAGCTCGTTCTCCGGCGAGATGACCACCGTGGACGAGACCGCGCGGCACACGGGATCCTTGGTGTGGTTGCCGCCGCTCGCGATGAGCGCGAGCTGCGCGCGATCGACGATGACGCTGGGCTGGCCGAAGTACTTGTAGAGGCCCCTGGCCTTTTCCTTCTCGATGCCCTCGTTGCCGAAGAACGAGAAGCAGGGGTTCAGATACAGGATCGCCCCCTGGTCCTTGGCGAAACGGATCATCTCGTCGACCTTGTCGTACGATTCGTTCGTCACGACGTGCGAGATGTAGAGCGGCTGGCGCAGCTTGCGCGCGACCGAGAGCGCCTCGAGCACCAGGTCGAACGATTTGGTCGCCCGGATGCGATCGTGCTCGTCGCCGTCGGTGGAGTCGACCGAGAAGAGCAGCGCGTCGACCTTGCCGACGAGCTGCTCGGCGAGCTTGGGGTAGAGCATCCCGTTGGTGGTGACGCTCGTGATGAGGCGCAGCTTCTTGGCGACCGTGAGCATCTCGACGATGTCGCGGTAGAGCAGCGGCTCGCCGCCGGTGACGTCGAGGATGAGGACTCCAAGGCGCTTCAAGTCGCGCAGGTTGGCGCGGACCTGATCCATGCGCGGCTCGCGCGAGGGGGAGCCGTTGTTGGTGTGCGGGATGTTGCAGAACGTGCAGCGCTGATTGCAGCGAAGGGTGACGTAGTAGTTGCAGACACTGGGCATTGGTTTTCGCAGCGCTCTCGCTTATGCAGCCGGGCCGGTCGCTTGTACCATAGGCAAAGAATCGTGGCTCGGAAGCCCAGCAATACTCGCGCCGTCGCTGGCTGGGTCGTCAGCGCGATGGTGGCCACCGCCAGCATCGCGGCCGCCCTCGGCTCGGATGCTTGCTCCAGCACAGCGTCGCGCTGCACCGCGCCGTCGTCGGGGACCTTCTCGCTCTCCCTCACGTACTCGCAGACGCTCCCGGTCGACGTCCAGTGCCCCGTAGCCGCGACCCAGGCCGCGACATGCGCCGTGCCCGCGCAGGCGTGGGGGGGCATCGTGACGGTCGGCTCGGCCGGGACGAGCCTTGCGTCGAGCGATGGCGGAGGCCAAGCGGGGTGGTCGTGCTCCGCCACCGCGCCTGGCTCGGTATCCGTCACCAGCGAGGACGGCGGCACGCCGGGGACCCAGTGCTACTTGCTCGTGAGCTGCAACCAGCAAGGCTCGGCGAGCATCGGTTCGTTGCAGTTCGAGATCTTCGCGCAGGCGAGCAACCCGGCCGTCCTTGCCCTGGTGCAGGACTCGGCCGGCGACTGCTGCGTCAACGAGTACACCGGAACCTGGAACTAGGTCGACTTTTTCGTGGACGTTTGCGCCTGTGTTTCGTGGGGAGTCGCCCCGCCTCTCGCCTCGCCTAAGTACCTGTCCGAACAGCGTTCGGCGGCGAGGTACGGCTCCTGCAGTACCCGCCACTACGTACTTGCCGGGCTAGCCCGGTTGGGCGTACTTACGGCGGCTCGACAGGCCCAATTTCCTCGCGTCAGGACAGACATCAGGACCCGAAATCGGCATCCATCCCCTTCGCGAGGGGCGAGCCCTTTGCTGTGCCCTTCCGGCACAGTGTGCCGCCGAGCCACTACGACTGCGATCAATGAACAACATCACGGCAGACTCCCTCCCGCTCATCGAGGTCGATGACGACGAGGATTTCGAGGGCGAACGCGCCGACGCGGTGCCGACGTATCGGGTCCTCGCGTGGTGGTGGGTCGCCGGGTGCACCGTCGCGCGCCTGCTCTGCGTCGCCCGCCTGCCGTTGGGCAACGGCGAGGCGTACTACGCAACCTGGGCCCGCTTTCTCGACTGGAGCTACTACGACCACCCGCCGCTCGTGGCCTGGATGGTGCGCGCCACGACGGCGCTCTTCGGCGCCTCGGCGGTCGCGGTTCACATGGGACCGGTCATCGCGTCGGGCCTCTTCGGGCTCCTCTTCCACCGGCTGGCCGAGCGCCTCGTCAGCGCGCGCGCCGCGCTCATCGCGCTCCTCGTCGTCAGCTGCTTGCCGGTGTTCCTCGCGTCCAGCTTCATCGTCAACCCGGAGGCGCCCCTCGCGCCGCTGTGGGTCGCTGCCCTTCTCGCCGTGCTCGCGATGCGCGACGGCGACGAATGGTACCGGCCGATCCTCGCGGGTGCCCTCATCGGCTGCGCGTTCCTGGCCAAGTACACGGCCATCCTGCTCGTGCCCGCGGCGCTCGTTTACTGCGTGGCGTCGCCCATCACGCGCCGCTGGCTGCGCCGCCCTTCGTTCTACGCGGGCGGCCTTGCGGCGCTCGTCGTCACGCTTCCGGTCGTTCTCTGGAACATCGCCCGCGGATGGCCCTCGCTGCGCTTGCATCTGGTCGACCGTGCGGGCGTCGCCGTCCCGGTCGCGGGAGAGAACACGGTCAACCAGCTGGTGGCGGTGACGTCGTCGGCGGGCGCCGGCTTGTTCGAACGCCTGGATCGCGCCCTTGTCGGGCAGTTCTTCTCGTACTCGCCGCTCCTCGTCCCGCTGCTCGTCGTCGGGCTCGTCCGCGCCGCGCGCCGCATGCGGTTCGACGACCGCGACCTCTTCGTCAGCGCCTTCACCTGGCCCGTGCTCCTTCCGCTCATCGCGGCGATGGTCACGATGAAGGACGCCGAGCAGCACTGGACGATGGTCGCGTTCATCCCGGCCGCGATCGCGGCGGGGCAGCTGGTCGACGAAACCTGGGGCCGCGCCAGGTGGCCGCGCGTCCTCACCACGGCCGGCGTCGCCGTCAGCTGGGTCGTCTTTGCCGTGGCCAACGTCCACGTGCACACGACCGCGCTGCTCGGCTTCATGCCCGCCGGGTACGACCCGCGCGCGGACATCGCCAACGAGCTCGCGGGCTGGGATCAGGTATCCGCCGCGATGATCCGGGCGGCCACCGCCACCCGCGGTCACGTCGTGATGGCGAGCAGCCACTACTCGCTCTGCGGCCGCCTGATGTGGGAGACGGGCGACGAGCCCGCGGTCTATTGCCCTACGGCCAGGCGCTCGGCCTACTCGTTCTTCGGCCGCCAGGAGCTGCCCGGCGATGCGACGGTGATCGCGCTCACCAGCGACATCCAGTCCGAGATGCCCGCGGGTCTGCAGAGCCGCGAATGCTCCGTGGTCGACCGGGTCGAGATCGAGCGCTCGTCGCGCACCGTCGCTCGCTACTACGTGCACTCGTGCGCCCCGCTCGTGTCCAAGAACACGAGCGGCGACCTGGCCGCGCGCTAGGGCGCATCAAGCCCTCCGCGATGGCGTCTCGCTCGATCATGCGCGTGAGGTAGCATCGCGCCCGGTGCTGCCGCGCTCGATCCGAACGCTACTCGAGCGGCCGAGCGCACGTACGATTGCCCTCGGCCTCCTGCTGCTGCCGGTAGCCTGGCACACAGTCACGCTCGGGCGTGTCTTCTGCGCGCGCTTTCCGTGTCCTCTCGACATCGAGTACCTGGAAAGCGCGCACGTCTACCACGCCTGGCGTCTCGCCCACGGGCTGCCCCTCTACGCCGATCCGGCGAGTGGCTTTGCGACGTTTCCGTACCCCCCGCTTTACTGGCTGGCGCTCGAGTGTGCGGCCGCGCTGTTCGGGTTCACCGATCAAGCGGGTCGCGCGGTGTCGATCGCTTCGCTGCTTCTGGCGATGGCCATCCTCGCATGGCAGGTGGCGCGAGCTGCCCCCTCGCGCCTCGTCGGCGCAGCATTCGTCGCGATCGCCGTCGCAGGCATTTGCGCCGGCTACCCCGCGTGCGACGGGTCCTACGACTGGACGCGGTCGGACACGATGGCGATGCTCTTCACGATCGTGGCTGCCGCGATTGCGCGCGACGGGCTCATGCCTCCGCTGCGGGCGCTGGCGACCGGCGTCGCCTTGGCCCTCTCCATCTACACCAAGCAGTCGGGCACCGTGTTCGCCATCTGGCTGGTCGTGTTCGCCTTTTGGCGGGACAGGGCCGGCGGGCTGAGAGTCGCGGCCGTCGTGGCGCTTTCGTGCGCCGTGCCCTTCGCCGTGCTCGAGGCCAAGACCGGTGGCTGGTTTCTCGTCTGGCTCCTCTACCCGGGCCATCAACCGCTCTATTCGTGGTGGGGCGCTCTCGGCGCGCCGATGACCCTCGTTCTGCGTGCGCCTTTTCTTCCGTTCTTGGTCTGGCTCGTGCCCGCGCTGTCGAAGCGGCAGTGGCTGCGGCCGACGACGGCGCTGTGGGCGGGGCTGCTTCTCGTGTCCGTCGTTGGGAGCTCTCTCCTGTCGGTCAAGTACTTCACCGTCGGCAACATATGGATCCCCGGGCTGCTGCTCGCGTGGCCCGTGGGGCTCATGCTGGCTGGCGACTGGCTTTCGGGCTCCCGGTCGCACGAGCCAGCGCGCGCGCCAGCGGTTACTGCGGGGGTGCTCGCCCTCTCTAGCGCCCTGCTCGTGCCACTGGTCTATGATATCTCGCCCTTCCTGCCCAACGCGGATCGCTGGCAAGCGGCCGAGCGACTCGACGGCATCGCGCGGGCCCTGGAGGGCGGAGTGGTGGTAGCGACAGACCCGATGGTGGGCATTCGTGCGGGCGGCCCCGTCCAGCAGCCGATCCTGGCGACGTACGAAGACGCTCGGAGCGCGGGCATGCAGACAGACTACGTGGCCGCGCTCGTCGCGAGCGGGGCGCGGTGGGTTCTGACGACCGACCGATACTCAGGCACCGAGCACGCACCCGAGCCAAGAATGCTCCGGTACTTCACGCGCGAGCGGACGTACGACTTCGACATCCACTCGCTCGCGAGCTGGGACCGTCCGAAGAACGTCGTCCTGTGGCGGAGAGCGGCTGAATAAATTCTCCAATGCACACCGATGGCCTAGCGTGGTCCAGCCACCACACGCGAGTGTTTGCGGCAACCGTCGTCCTCGTAGCGCTCTTGCCATGGACCGTCGCTCACTGGCCGTCCCAGGATGGGCAGAACCACCTGGCCGTGGCGCACGTGATGATGCACTACGGCGATGAGGGGTCTCCCTTTCCTGAGTATCTATCGATTCAGACGCAGATTCGTCCGTCCACTGCCCTTTACGAGGTGCTCTGCCTCGCCGGCCGGTTCATGCCGCTGCAGACGGCGGAGAAGGCCCTGGTGAGCATTGCCTTGGCGCTCTTGCCCTTCTCGCTCCTCCTTTTCGTGCGACGGGCGTGCCCGCGCCGCGCGGTCAACACCATGCTCGGGCTGCCTTTCGTGGTGGGGTGGGCGTTCGCGATGGGGTTCTTGAACTTTCAAATTGCGCTCGGCCTCGGCGTTGCCGCGCTGGCTCTCGGATGGCCTCCGCCGCCGGGAGCGGCCGAGGGGCAGCGGATCTCCTGGCGGCACGCCGCAGCCTCGTTTCTGTACCTTCTCTGCGTCTGGTTCCATCCCGTCGCGGCTCTTATCACCGGCCTCGCCATCGTCGTGCTCGAATGGCGAAACCTGCTGCGTCCAGCACACTTTCTACGCATTCTGGTCGTGGTCGGCCCAGCCGCCCTATTCCTCGTTGGAGGGTACCTCGCGGCTGGAGCGCAGCCAGAGGGCTCTGCGGCACAAGCAGGGACCCAATTCGCCGATTGGGCGACCGTCATCGGCGGCATGTTCGAATACAACATCGCTTACACGCCGTTCGAGCTCGCGCCTCGCCTCGTGGCCCTGTCACTCCTCTTGCCTTTCGCGTACCGCGCAATCCGCGCGGACCCGCCGCAAGGCGCGAGCTCCGAGGCGGCCATCGGGCGCCTGCTTCTCGTATTTCTATTGCTTTACAGCGTGTTTCCGAGCTCGCTGCACGGCTGGGGCTACGCTTCGACACGGTTCTTCCTTTACGCGTTGCTCCTCCTCCCGGCCGCGGCCGAGATCCCTGCGCGCATCGGTCGCCGACTCGTCGTCCTCGGACCCGCCCTCACGATTGTCGTCCTGGCGATCCAGTGGCCGTTCATCCGTCGGGCGAGCGGGCAGATGCAGGACGTCCTGGAGGCCGGCGCATCGATCCCGCGCGGGTCGAAACTGATCCCCATGGATTTCACCGTCAGCGTGCTGGGCCCTCAGCCCGTCGGGCACGCGTGGGCGGAGCTCGTCGTCGAGCGGGACGTCGTGGCGTCCCAGCTCTTCGCCGCTGGAAAGCCGAGGATGGGGGGCGAGCGCTTCCGCACACTCGCCTTTCATCCCGGCCTACTCGACGTGACGACGGGCAAGTTGCCATGGTCCACCAACGAGACGTGGCACGACGTCGTACGTAAGTGCGAAAGTCCCGATTCGCCAACGCGATGGTTCGTGCAAATTCCCAAGGAATGCACGGAACTGCTGGCCGAGCGCAAGGCTGCGCTGGAAGAGGTCATCGACCGCTACGACTTCGTGCTCATGATCGAGCCCCCACCCTACGGACGCGACCTCGTCGCTTCGCATTTGCGGCTCGTCAGCCACGTCGGTGCGGCCTGGGTGTACGCGGTGCGCCGGAGAGACGTGACGTGATGTGGACGCTGCTCGTCGTAGCGTGCTACCTGGCCGCTGAACGCGTGCGCGGGTTGCCGAGGTGCTGAAGAGGCTCATCGAGGGTCTGAGCGACCTTCAGATCCGTCGTCCGTGGCTGCCCATCCTCGCGGGGCTTGCCGTGACCGTCGTCATGGGGCTCTTCGCGTCTCGCCTCGAGCTTCGTACGCGTTACGACGCGCTCCTGCCCGACAGCCAGCCGAGCGTGCAGGAGCTGCACCGGGTCGAGGCGCGCACCGCGAGCGCGCAGACGCTGTACATCCTGATCGAGGGCCACGACCCGGCGACCTTGCGCGCGATGGGCGACGAGGTGGCCGCCAGGATCGTCCTACTTGGTCCCGATGTCGCGTCCACCGCGGAGGACGGCACGCAGGCGGGGCGGTCGTTTCTCTCCCCGCGCGCGGGGCTGTTCCTGAGCGTCGACGAGCTGCGGCGGCTGCGCGACGACGTCGTCGCTCGATGGGACTACGAGGTGGCCAAGGAGACCGGCGCGCTGCTCGACGACGAGGGCCCCCCCGTGACGGCCCAGCAAATCGAGGATCGTCTCCGCAAGAAGGCCGACTCGGAGGGCATCGACGATCGCGCCGACGGCTACTACGCACGCAAGGATGGTACGGGCCTGGTCGTCATCGTCCGGTCGCCCATCCCCGGAGGCGACCTCGCGCGGACCGGTCCCGCCCTCGCGAAGATGGAGGGGGCGGTGGCCGCCGTGAAATCCTCGCGACCCGCCTACGCCGACATTCGCGTCGGCTACGCCGGCGACATGGCGACGGGGTTCATCGAGTACGATCGCATCCGCAACGATCTGCTCGGCGTCGGCGCCAAGGGCATCGCGCTCGTCTTGCTCGCGGTCCTTCTCTACTTCATGCGTCTGCGAGCGCTCATCGTGATGGGGATCACCATCGCCGCGGGCCTCGTCTGGACGCTCGGAGTCACCGAGATCTTCATCGGTCACCTGAACATGGCGACCGGTTTCCTCGTCAGCATCATCGCGGGCAACGGGATCAACGTCGGGATTCTCTACCAGTCGCGCTACTTCGAGGAGCGCCGGCGCGGGGTCGACGTGCCCGAGGCGCTTCGCACCGCCGTTCGGACGACGTGGCAGCCGACCGCGATCGCCGCGATCGCCGCGGCGGCTTCGTATCTGTCGCTCCTCGTGACCGACTTTCGCGCGTTCAAGCACTTTGGCGTGATCGCGGCGACGGGCATGCTCCTCTGCTGGGTCGTCAAGACGACGATGGTGCCGCCTCTGCTGGTGCTGTCGGAGCGTTACCGGCCCCTTTCGGCCAGTGCCGACGACGCGGGAATCTTCGGCAAGCTCCGGCGCCTGGGAATGGGGTACGGAGCGGCCTTTGCGTGGCTCGTGCCCAGGGCGCCGCGCGCGCTCCTGGCGGCCGGGGTGCTGGCCGTTGCCGCGGGCGCGGTCACGGTGGTCCTCTACGTTCGCCGCGATCCGATGGAGTACGATCTCGGCGCGACCGAGAACGATCCGAGCGAAAACGGCGAGCTTCACCGCGTCTGGGAGGGGGTCTTCGGGATCATGGGGAGCGGCCACGAGGGCATGGTCGTCCTCGCCGACACGGCCGACGACGCGAAGCAGCTCCGTGACAAGCTGCAGGCCGACTGGGATCGTGCGCCCGAGAAATCGAAGCCCTTCGTCGCCGTTCACTCGCTCTGGGACGCGGTGCCGGACGATCAGGTCGTCAAGGTCCCGCTCCTGCGCGAGATCGGCGACCGCCTCGAGCGCGCGCGGGCGCGGGGGTATCTCGGCGACGCCGAGTGGGCGAAGGTCAAGGACTACGTCCCCCCCGCCGATCTGAAGCCCTATGGGATCGCCGACCTGCCCGAGCCCCTCGCCCGGCCGTACTCGGAGAAGGACGGGACGCGCGGCCGGCTGGTCGGCATCGAGGCGGAGCCAAGCCGCTCGAACGATGTGCACTACCTGCGCCAGTACTCCGATTCCTTCCGGGCGACGCGGCTCCCGTCGGGCAAGATCGTGCTCGGTTCAGGGCGTGCGGTGATCTTCTCGGACATCCTGCAAGCCGTCGTGCACGACGTGCGCAGGGCCGTCGGGCTCTCGTTCGGGCTCACCCTCCTCGCCGTGGCGATCACGTTCTGGGGCGGCGGGCGCTACGCACTCAGCGTCGTCTTCGCGCTGCTCGTGGGGGTCGCCAGCGAGGCCGTCTTTCTGTACGCCGACGACGTGAAGCTGAACTTCATGAACTTTTCGGCGCTCCCCATCACCTTCGGCATCGGTGTCGACTATGCGGTCAACGTCGTGCAGCGGTACCGGGCCGACGGCGGCCGCGACATTCTCGGCGCGCTGAAGACGACCGGCGGCGCGGTGGTCCTCTGCAGCCTCACGACGACCCTCGGGTACCTGGCGCTCCTGGGATCGGCCAACCGCGCCATCCGAAGCCTCGGTCTCATCGCCGTCGTGGGTGAGGTGAGTTGCTTGCTCGCCGCGGTCACCGTGCTCCCGGCGCTGTGGCTCCTGGTCGAGCGTCGGCGCAATCGACGACGAGCTACGCCGCGATGAACCAGGCCATCCGGAGCCTCGCGACGACGCCTCCCCCGGGCCTGCGCAAGGCCGGTCGGCTCGCGGCGACGGCCGCCGTCCCCCTCATGATGCTCTTGGTGCTCTCGCCGCTGCTGGCGCACCCCTTCACGCTCGGAGAGCACAACTGGGATCAGATGAACACGCAGCGCGAGGTCGTCGTCCAGACGATCTTGCGCTTCGGCCAGTTTCCGTTCTGGGATCCGTTCACGTGCGGTGGCCACCCCGCGTGGGCGTCGCTCGAGAGCGATCCCATCGTCGTCTCGCCGTGGTTACCGGTGTACCTGCTCGCGCCGCTACCCATCGCGATCCGGATCGAGATCATCGTCTCGGCCGTCGTTGGTGCCCTCGGGGCGTGGAGGCTGGCGTCGCGCTTCACGGGCAGCCACGCGCTGCGGTCGCTCTTCACGGTAGTCACCGTCGTGAACAGCCGCTGGGCCATGCAGATCGCGGCGGGGCACACGTGGCATCTGCTCTACGGCCTGCTCCCGTGGATCCTTTACCTCTTCGACCGCGCCATCGACCCGAGCACTTCCCGAAGAGATGGCGTCCGCGACGTGATCGTCGCCGGAGGCTGCCTCGCGCTCATGGTGTACGGCGATGCCATCTACCCGGTGCCGCACACGGCGTTCGCGCTCTTCGTGTACGCCGCCCTCGTCGCCAAGTACACGCGTCGCATGCGTCCCCTCTACGCGCTGGCGGGGGTGGCCGCGACAGGCGTCGGCCTGTCGGCGCCGAAGCTCCTGCCGCTCTTCGAGGAGCTCCTGCGATTCCCCCGCATCATCAAGTCCGACGAGGCGATCTTTCCCCAGTACGTCCCCGCCATCTTCACGTGGCGCGTCGGCGACTACAACGCGAGCGCCGACTTCGTGAGCGGCGCGATGTGGCACGAGTGGGGGTATTACGTCGGCTGGCCTGCGCTCATCGCCCTGGTCGCCGCCATCGCCGCGAGCCGCGGCACGCGCGAGCGAGCCCTCAAGTGGGCGGGGCTCATCATGTTCTCCTTCGTCGCCCTCGCTGGCCCGCACCCCATCACTCCTTGGCGGCTGCTGCACTTGCTGCCGATCTTCAAGTCGCAGCACGTGCCCGCGCGCTGGCTCTACACGTCGGCCATGGTGCTCGCGTGCTGCGCGGTCTCGGGCGCCGACCGGTGGCTGCGCGGAGCCGGCCCACGGCGGCCGGGGATCGAGGCCCTCCTTGGGTTGCTGGCGGTGGCGCTCGCCGTCGACATGGGAACCGTGGCGCGCGAGCCCATCGCGCAGTCGTTCGTCCACCCGTCGCCCGCCGCGCCCGCGGTGGTCGGTCCCTTTCACATCGTGCACCGCCTCGCTCCGCGTCCCGACTACGCGCCAGGCTTGTGGGACGTGAGCACGCTGCCCGCCGTCGTCGACAACGTGGGCACACTCGAGTGCGACACGGACATCGGGCTGAGCAGCTGGCAGCACGACCTCGAAGGACGCATGGCCGGCGTCGGCGCCTACGCCGACAACGATCCGGACTACCGCGGCGAGGCGTACGTCGTGGAGCGCGCTGCCTCGGCGACCATCGCGTCCTTCACGCCCAGCGAGGTGGTCGTCCGCGTCGGGGGGGCCCGGCCCGGCGACCACCTCGTGCTCAACCAGAACTGGGACCCCGGCTGGACCGCCGACGGCGTTCCCGCGATCGCGCTCCACGACGCCGTCACGGCCGTCCTGTCCAGCGCGAGCCAGTCCGTCGTCTTCCGTTACCGGCCACGAACGCTCTGGGCGGGCCTGCTCGTGTGCGCGCTCACGCTCGGGGCCATCGCGGCGGCGGTGCTCTGGTCTCGACGGGACGGGTGAAACGGAGATGCCGATCGCTCGCGCTTCGTCCCTGCTCCTCCTCCTCCTGTTCTCCGCGGGCTGCGACCAGGTGCTGCACCATGTCTCGGACGCCGCCCCCGTCCCAGCCGCAGCGCCTGCGAGCATCGCCGCGAGTGCGCGCGCGACCGACCACTTCGTCACCTCGTCGGGCGATCTGGCGGTCGTGCCGCTCGAGCACGCGACGCTCCTTTTCGTCTGGCAGGGCCTGGCCATCTACGTCGACCCGGCGTCGCCCACCGTCGACGACGCGTCGCTGCCCAAGGCGGATCTCGTCTTCGTCACCGACCCCCACTACGACCACCTCGATCCCTTCGCGCTGTCCCAGGTCGGCAAGCCAGGCACGGTCGTCGTGGGCTCTCCCGCGGCGGGCGCGCGCCAGCCGATGGACATCTCCATGTCCGAAGGGGCGACGCAAACGTTGCCATCGGGCCTCGGGGTCACCACCGTCCCTGCGTACAACCTCGTCCGGGGGGCCGGCCCCGGCCTTGTGTACCACCGCCGAGGCGAGGCGGTGGGCTACGTGCTCGATTTCGGCGGGACGCGCGTCTACGTCTCGGGTGATACGGAGTGCACTCCCGAGATGCAGGCGCTCGCGGGCGTGGACGTGGCCTTCGTGAGCATGAACGTGCCCTATGCGATGACCGCAGGGGAGGCCACGACGTGCGTGGCGGCCTTCCGCCCCAGGATCGTTTTCCCGTATGCCTACCGCCACGCCGTTCCCTCGACGCTCGACCGGGCTTCCCTCGGGCGGGGCATCGAGGTGCGCCGGCGGGACTTCTATCCGCGCGCCGCAAAGGTTCGAGCGCGGGCGTTCGTCGCCTTCACGCGAGGCCAGTGGGGGTACGCCGACGACCTGCTCGACGAGGCCAAGAGGTTCGATCCGGCCGGCGACGCGGACTGGCGCGTTCGATGGACGCGACAGTGGCTCCGCGAGTACGAGCGTCCGTGGCCTTGGTGAGCAAACGAATGGCCGCTACTGTCCTGAGTCCGTGAAACCTGGATATTTTGAGATCACAGGAAGACGGGAAGACGGGAAGGTTTTCCGGCAAAACGATCCTTCCCGTCTTCCCGCCTTCCTGTTGAAATTCTTCGATGCGTCACGGACTCGGGGCACTAGGGGTACGACCCCGCGGGTACGACCCTCGACCCCGACCCTCGACCTCGACCTCGACCCCGACCCCGACCC
>Ga0302325_10003698_pt1 | contig 35886 bp, 31 predicted proteins | sample Palsa_T0_2_FD_201948 | JGI IMG/M metagenome (GOLD analysis project Ga0302325, IMG submission 201948) | Peat permafrost microbial communities from Stordalen Mire near Abisko, Sweden - Palsa_T0_2 | ecosystem: Environmental > Terrestrial > Soil > Palsa > Peat permafrost | place: Sweden: Abisko...
GCACCGTGCTCATCAACGGCGCGCTCGACTCCGTATCGCCGCCGCAAACGGCAGTCGATTACGCCGCGCGTGTACGCAAAGCGGGTGATAAGGTCGAAACGTTGGTGCTGCCGAACGCGAGCCATTTCGACGAAGTATCAGCATCATCGCCGGCGTGGGCTTTGATCTTGCCCGTGATCCAAAAGGCGCTCGTCACGGGTGCACCGTAACAGCCCTGTGTTGTAAGCAATCGTCGGCCCGGGCAACCCGGCGATCGAGCAGGCTCATTGCGGCAAGTTCATCTTGCGCAGCATCGCCTTGAACCGAGGATCGCCGCGCAGCGGCCGGAACAGTGGCTCGTAGCCCATCTCGACGAAATCGCTTTCACGCCGCTGGAAGGCTTGCTCCAGCCACTTGAACGCCTCATCCTTCTGGCCGCACCACGCGAAGGCGACCGCAATACAATATGCGCAGTCCTGGGCAAACTTCGCGGACAGTTCATTCAGTGCCTGTTGCGATGCCTGCAAATGACCCAGTGAATACTCAAGCATCGCGGTGCTCTTCAGGGCAAACTCCTCGCTGCCATGGCGGCGGGCCGTCTCCGGCACATCGGCGAACTTGCCCTCCATCAATTGCAGATCCAGAAGATCGGTGAGGGCATAGGAGGACTCCGGCTGGATCTCCACGGCGCGGTAAACGGCAGCGTGGGCCGCGCCGATCTGTCCATCGCCGAGCAATAGCAAACCCAGGTTCGCCCACGTGACACCCGACAGCGGATCCAGCTCGATCGCTTTCTTGGTCAGCGCGATCGATTCCTGCACCTCCCCAAGAGTGGCCAGCAACAGAGCATAACGGCGCAGCGCGACACTGTTGGAGGGATCTATACTCAACGCCTTCTCGAAATCCGCGCGTGCCCCGTTCCAGTCCCACGGACCGTTGGCCCGGATGTGGCCGCGCGCCGCATAGCCCTCAGCCTGATCCGGCGCCAATGCCACGGCCTTGTCCGCCGCGGCCAGCGCACGCTGCCGGCCCGCGGCGTCGTTGATCCAATCGGCGGCGAAGAACTCGGACATCGCCAGCTCGGCATATGCCTCCGCGTAGCCCGGGTCGAGCTGAGTCGCCCTGCGATACGCACCGGCCGCGCGCTGAAACCCATCGAGCGTGAAGCGATCGAAGAATTGCCGCGCCAGTAAAACCTCGTTGTACGCTTCGAGGTTCGAGGTACGGTGCGCATTGACGACCTGTTGGCCCGGGGCAAGCTTGACCTTCAGCGCCGCGACCACCGCGCCCGCGATTTCGTCCTGCACCTGGAACACATCTTTCAGCTGCCGGTCGAAGGTGGCCGACCATATCCCCTCGCCGTCGTTGCCGCGGATCAGGCGCGCCGCCACCCGTACGCGATTTCCGGATTTGCGCACGCTGCCTTCGAGGATGTTGGCAACATTGAGCTTACGGGCGATCGCTGCGATATCGTCGGACTTGCCCCTGAAGGAAAAGGACGAAGTGCGTGCCGTGACATGCATGCCGGGAATATTCGCAAGCAGGTCCAGCAGTTCCTCCGCCAAGCCATCGGAGAAGTATTCTTGATCCTTCTTTTCACTGTCGTCCAGAAAGGGCAGCACGGCGACCGAATGCTCCGGCGGTGCGAATGCAGCGGACGCCGCGGCCGGATCGGATGCCGCCGAGCCGAAGCTGGCGGATGGTGCCGCGGCAATCGCCGGCGCGCTGCCCACAACCGGCACCCGCGCGATCCGATCGCGATAAGCGATATAGGCCGCCGAGCCGAGAATGGCGGCGAGGGCTGTGGCGCTGACTGCGACCACCGCCCGATTCCGCCGCGCAAATTTCGCAAGGCGGTAACGCACTCCGGCCGCGTGTGCCTGGATAGGCTCGCCGGCCAGGTAGTGCCGCAGGTCCGCGCTCAAGGCGGCAGCACTCGAGTAGCGCTCTGCCGGATCCTTGGCCAGTGCCTTGAAAGTGATCGCGTCCAAGTCACCGCGCAATTGCCGCGCCCAAATGTCCCTGGCGCCGCCGCGGCCGGCCGTCGATTCCTTCTCCAAGAGCGCGCTGGGTTCCTCGATATCGAGCGCGGCGACGGCTTGATCGGCCATGCCCATAGATGCAGCCCTCTTGAGCCGATAAGGGCGAACACCGGTCAGCAACTCATAGAGCAATACGCCGAGGGAGTAAATGTCGCTGCGCCCGTCCACTTCGTCGCCGCGCAGCAGCTCCGGACTGGCGTAGTCGGCCGTCAATGCGCGGCCGTAAACGCTGGTGAGGGTCATTTCATTTGCCGTGTCCGCATCCAGCAGCTTCGCAACGCCAAAGTCCAGCAGCCGCACCTGGCCGGGCTCCATCACCAGGATGTTCGAGGGCTTGAGGTCGCGATGTATGACCTGCCGCTGATGCGCGTACTGCACCGCCTCGAGAACCTGAAGGAGCAGCTCCAATCGCTGTGCAATACTCAAGCCACGCGTGTCGCAATAATCCGTGAGCGGTTGGCCCGGCACGTATTCCATCGACAGATAGGGCAGCCCTGCGGGGTCGACCCCCGCGTCATACAGGCGCGCGATGTTTGGATGCTCGAGGCTTGCGACGATGTCGCGCTCGCGCGCGAAGCGCTGTTCGAGATCGGCCCGCAGCTGCGCCAGCATGGGAACCTTGACGGCCACGTCCCTTTTGAATGCACCGTCCGCGCGCCGCGCCAGCCAGACTTCGGCCATGCCCCCCGCTCCCAAACGCCGCAGCAGCTCATAGGGGCCTACGCGTGTACCAGGGCGCAGCGTGCTTGCGCCCAAAGCCGGCAGCGCGCCGAGGGTGTCGATCCGCGCGGACTCAGCGTCACTTGGAAACAACGAGCGGCGCAGTGCCGCGACCAGATCCTCATGCTCGGGCGGCAGTTGCTCGAGCCAGAGGCGCCGGGCTGCCTCATCAAGCGGCAGACCTTCTTCCAATAGCTGGCTCATCCGCGCCATCTGAGGAATCGACAGGCTCACATTTCCCTACCGCAGCGCCTCAGCGAGGATGAGACGCGCCTTTTCCCAGTCGCGTTGCACCGTGCGCTCGGTCACCTCGAGCGTTTCCGCAATCTCCTGTTCGCTGTAGCCCCCGAAGTAGCGCATCTGCGCGACCTGCGCCAGACGCGGCTCCGCTTTCTCCAGATCCTCGAGCGCCTCATGCACCCTGAGCACCGTATCCTCACCGTCGGCGATGTTCGCTCCAAGCTTGGTCGATAGCGTCAGCGGCTGCTGCGCGCCGCCGCGTTTGTCCGCAAGGCGCTCGCGTACGCTGTTGACGATCACGGATCGCATCACTTGCGAAGCATAGGCAAAGAACGCGCGCCGATCCTCGGCCCGCAGTTCCCCGGAAGTAACGAAGCGCAAATACGACTCGTGCACGAGGCAGGTCGTATCCAGCACCGAGTCCCGGCCGCCATCGCGCAGCCGCGCACGGGCCAGCCGGTGCAATTCCGTGTAGGCCGCGGTGAACAGCGCATCGCGCGCGGCCGGATCACCCGCCTGTATTCGTCCGAGCAGCACCGTCAGCTGGGCCATGGCCCACGTTAGCGCGGATCGCCGGAGCGCGCCATGGCATGGCGGCCGCGCAATCAGGGCTGGCCGGGGAGTCGGCCCTCAAAAAAAATGCAATTCGAATGTCGGGTTTGGGCCGGCGCCCGTGTCTGTATGGGTAAGGAGCGAATCGACGCCCCGAGACCACCAAAACCGAATCAGGAGAATTCCATGAAAACGTCCCTTAACTTTCGCCGCTCGTTTGCTCTCGCCGCCCTCGGCGCAATCGCCACCAGCTTCACCGTCGCCGCACATGCGGAACAGAGCACCGACGCGCCGCAGGTAATCGTCAAGTACGCGGATCTGGCGGTGTCCACGCCGCAAGGCGCCACCGCGCTTTATCATCGGATCTTTGGAGCTGCGATCACCGTGTGCCGTCCCGCGAATGACGGCAGCCTCCGCTCCAAACAGCTGATGGACGCGTGCATCCACAAAGCGGTTACCGATGCGGTCGCCAAGGTGAATCAACCGGCCCTGTCTGCCGTGTACCGCGCGAAGAACCCCGAGCGGGCATCGCCGCTACTGACCGCCGCCAATCGCTGATCGATGACGAGGCCCTTGTTTTGGAAACGGACCGGGCCGCGCGAGGCGGCCCGGTTCAATCAAACGAAAGGATTTATTTCTTGCTGCGGCGACCGCGCACGATCACCAGGCCGCTCGCCAGCATGGTCATGGCGCTTAGGGCCGAGGCCGGATCGATCTCCGGGGCGGAAAACCCATGGTTAACATGAATATCGGGGAACGTTAAGAACTGATCCACCGCGGCGCTCGCTGGGGTGGCAATCGTCGCAATCGTAGCAGTCATCAGTGCCAGGCCTAAAATCTTGGTCATGAATCTCTCCTTGGTGAGCTGAAATCTGGTGGCTGCAACTCGTGTCTACGCTGCCGCCGATGGAGAGATATTAGTTCACCGCTGCCGCGAAAAAGCCGCTGCGGTCGCCTAAAAGTTCAATTTGTGGAGTGCTCTAAAAGCTCAAAAATGATATGTAACGTGCATGCTGCACGGCATTTTACCAAAGCTGCCACTGAGTGCCGACTACGACACAGAGCGCGATGAGGCCGTTCGTCGTGGCATGCGCAGCGATCGATTCGCCGATGCGGCCGGTGCGCATCAGCACCGCACCGTACAGCAGTCCGGCCAATGCGCCCGGCAGCCACATCGAGCCGTGTGCCACGCCAAACAACAGCGAGGTCAGCAACAACTGCGGCCAGCGCACCGCCGAGAATGGAATCGATTCGAACTCTGCACCGAGCCAGCGGCGCAGCAGAAAGCCGCGATACGCGATTTCTTCGATGATGGGCACCGTGATGATGGCGGCTGCGGCACGGCAGCTGATCCAGCCGTTGCGCAACGGCGCCGACATGTCGCTGAGCGCCGCGGGCATGCCTGATGGCTCGAGCAGATACCGGGCGGCCGCCATCCACAGCGCGAAAGCCAGCACGCCGACGACCGGGCCGCGCCAAGTGCAGCGATAATCAAGCTCCGCCAATTGCCTGCGATACCAAAGAAGCGCGGCCAGGCCCGCGATCAAGCGGATCGGGTAGAGGACTTCAAAACCGCTCGACAGCGCATGCGCCAATGTTCCCGCGGCAAGAATGACGAAGAAAGGCATCAGATAGGCCGCGGTCGGATTGCTTGACTCGCGGCGATCCGCATCGGCATGCCGGTTCAGCCATGAGATTCGCCGGCTCAAGAGCACCACGCCGCCGGCCGCGCAGTTGAAGGCGATCCAGCCTGCCTGAGAGTGAAAGCCGTAGATGGCGATGCCCGGGTGGCCGCCATGGCCGATCAGCACCAACGCGGCGATACGCACGACGTTGAGCGCGAAAATCAACAGCAGTCCAAGCGGCACGAGCAACAGAGCCCGCGGAAATCGGTATTCCCGCCGAAACAGCAACAGCCAGGCACAGGAAAAGACCAACATCAGCCCCAAGCCCTCGAGACCTGAACACTGATCGGCGATGAGCACGTCAAATTTCCCGGTCCTCAAGCTCAGATCGGTGGAATCGACTTGCAGCGTCGGAATGAACGGCAGCAATACTCGGCTGACCAGGTAGAAGGTCAGCCGGGCCGTCGGCCTCCACAAGCCTTGCACGAGGTGCATCGCTGCGGTTGCCGCGGCCGCGGCAATCAGCGCGTAAATCCACAACTCGCCGAGCGAACGCGCGGCCCGCAGCCATTCGCTCCAGCTGGCCATGGCGCGAAATGCTGCCGCCACGGCCAGCGACGCGAATGCCAACCAGAGCGTCGCGACCAGCGCAAACGGCAGGTGCAGCTCGGGACCTCGGTAGAGCGCGTATGACAGCGGCGCGAGAGGCAGGAACAACAGTACGTGCGCGGCCAGCCAACGTAGTCGCAGCGTAGAGTCAACTGACTTCGAGTCCGAAGCTGCGGTCGGTGGGCGCACATAGACGAACACGGCCAGGGTGATGCCGAGCGACACCAAGAAGCGCAGCACATCATGCTGCGCGAGCCGGATGAACGCGCCCAGTCCCTGCGCGTTCTGCGCGGCATCGAAATCGACCAGGAAATTGAGCAGCGACTTTTCCAGGAGAAAAAGACCCGCCAGCAGCGCGAGGCGGACCGATAACGCCGGGGAACGCAGGCTGAAGTCGAGGGAACGGGTATTTCCGACCGGCATATCCATGAGTCAAGTATAGGGTTGACCCTTCCGCCGGCCTGCGCGCCATGTCACGGACTTGCCGTTCCCAACCTAAGCCGCGAAACTGGGCCCAAGCATCTCAATTGCTGGGAGTTGACATGACGGCCCGACACGCCAGCTGTAGCTGTGAACAACTTAAGGTTGAAACGTCCGGCGACCCGGCGCGCATTTCGGTGTGCCACTGCCTCGCATGCCAGCGGCGCACCGGCAGCGCATTCGGAGCGCAAGCCCGCTTTGCGAAGACGAACACCCGCGTGCAAGGCCGCTCCAGCCAGTATGTGCGCACCGGCGATAGCGGCCAGACGCTCACGTATCACTTCTGCCCGGCCTGTGGGTCGACCGTCTACTATCTACTGGAAAAGGCTCCGGATTTGCTCGCCATCCCCATAGGCGCATTTGCCGATCCGCAATTTCCTGTGCCGCAGTTCTCGTTCTACGAATCGCGGCAGCATGACTGGGTGAAGCTCGAGGGCCCTCTCGAGCGCTCCGATTGATGCCGATCGAGGTCCCAACGCCGGTCGCGGCTCAACGGCCGCGTTTGATTTATGACGGCGATTGCGCCTTTTGCGGCTATTGGGCGCGCTATTGGCACCGGCTCACGGGCGAGAGCGTCGACTACGTGCCCTACCAAATCGCTGCCGCGCAATTTCCCGCCATCCCACTCGCCGAGTTCCAGCGCGCCGTGCAATACGTCGCGCCGGATGGGCGCGTTGCCAGCGCCGCCGAGGCGAGCTTCCTGACGCTGCGGCACGCTCCCGGCAAGGGAATTTGGCTGTTCCTGTATCGAAGGCTGCCCGGATTTGAGCCGCTGTCGGAACTCGCCTATGCCTTCATCGCCGCGCACCGCTCGGCGTTTTATCGCATCAGTGTGCTGCTCTGGGGCAAAGAGTACGAACCGCCGCGGCACGACGTCGTGGCATTCTTCTTCTTGCGCCTGCTCGGCCTGATTTACCTCTCCGCTTTCGTCTCCTTCGGCGTGCAGGCGCTGGGGCTGATCGGCAGTCACGGCATCTTGCCGCTGCACGACCTGGTGGACTCGCTGGGCAGCCGCTTGGGTGCAGAACGCTACTACCTGATGCCGATGGTCTTTTGGTGGAACGCGAGCGATGTTGCCATCCAAACGGTGTGTTGGACGGGCGCGGGACTGTCGCTGTTGCTGGCCTTCAATGTCTTGACGCGAACGAGCCTCTGTCTGCTCTATCTTTTATATCTCTCTCTGCTCTACGCCGGCCAGGATTTCATGTCGTTTCAATGGGACACCTTCCTCCTGGAGACCGGCTTTCTCGCGCTGCTGATGACCTTTGCAAGACCCCAGGGCATCTGGCTGTTGCGCTGGTTGCTGTTCCGCTTCATGTTCATGTCGGGTGTGGTCAAGCTGGCGAGCGGCGATCCCAACTGGTGGAATCTGTCCGCCCTCTCTTATCATTTCCTCACGCAGCCGCTGCCGACGCCGCTCGCCTGGGGCGCCGCGCAGCTGCCTCAGGCCGCGTTGAGAATCGCCACGGGCGCGCTGTTCTTCGTCGAACTGTTGCTGCCGTTCGGCATATTTTGTCCGCGCCGGCTGCGCTTCTGCGCCGCCGCCGGCATCCTGCTGCTGCAGACCTGCATCTTGCTCACCGGCAATTACAATTGGTTCAATCTACAGACCATGTTGTTGTGCTTGCTGCTGTTCGACGACGCAGCTGTGCGAAAAATCCTGCCGCCGCGCTTGATTCGGCTGACACCGGCGCAGCCCCGGGCGCGTGCGCGGCGGTCCGTTGCCGTCATCGGCAGCGCGCTGGCACTGGTGCTGATATTTTGCAGCCTCGTGCAAATGGATGAGCGATTCGGCGGCAACCCGCCGCCGTTCGCGCAACGGTTCGATGAGCTCATTGAACCGTTGCGCTTGGTAAGTCCCTACGGGCTGTTCGCGGTGATGACCACGAAGCGCGACGAAATCGTCATCGAGGGTTCCGACGACGGTATCGAGTGGCGCGAGTACGAATTCCGCTACAAGCCCGGAAACCCCACGCGCCGTCCGCCCTGGAACATCCCGCACCAGCCGCGCCTCGACTGGCAAATGTGGTTCGCCGCGCTCGATGATCCACGGCGTCTGCCGTGGTTCCAACGCTTCCTGCGAAAGCTGCTGGAGAATGAGCCAGCCGTAACGGCGCTGCTGGCCAAAAATCCGTTCGCGGAAAAAGCACCCGCCTACGTGCGCGCGCGATTCTATGAATATACCTATGCCGGCGCCGGGCAGAGGGGTCTATGGTGGGAGCGGCATTCCCTCGGGTTGTACTTTCCCGCGGTGCATCTGCGCCAGAACTAGTCGCCGGTGCCGGCAACTGTGCCGCAGCTATCCTCATTTGCAAAAGTCAGGCTAATTCGGTGTCAACTTCATCTTGCGCAGAAATGCGCCGTATCGTGGATCGCCTCGTAATTTCTCGATGGCGCGGTCATACGTGACATAGTTCAAGCCGCCGTCGTGGGTGTGATAAGCGGTTTCCAACCATTCGAACGCCTTATCCTTCTCGCCGCGCCAGGCGTACGTTTCCGCGAATTGATATGAGAACGGTGTGCCTTCCTGCTTGATGAACGCTGCCAGGGCGGCATCCGAAGCTTCCCTATGGCCTAGCGAGTACTGGGCCATTGCCACACCCTGTGGGCTGATCCTCGAAACATCCGTAACGAAGTCGTGCAATGCCTCGGCCGGTCGGCCCTCGTATAGTAAGGTGAAGCCCACAGAGCTCCGAGCATCGGCACTCGGATTGACGTCCTGCACACGGCGCGCCGCCGCGCGCGCTTCCTCGAATTGCCCGCTATGCATCAGAAGCCATCCCAGCCGGCGCCAACCGACGGTGGATAACGGGTCCAGGGTAAGCACCTCGCGGACTTCCGCGATGGCCTCGGCGCTTCGGCCCAAGGTTGCCAGCAACAGCGCATGCTCGATATGCACGGGAGTAAAGCTGGCATCGAGCGCCAGCGCTTTTTCGTAGTCGAGCTGCGCAGCCTGCCAGTCCAAATAGTAATAATTGCGCAGCTGGCCGCGCGCCCAATACCCTTCCGGCGCGTCCGGCGCGAGCTCGATGGCCTTCGCGGCCGCCGCCATCGCCCGTGCGTACGCGTCCGGATCATTCGTGGACTGGTCGGCAATGCGCCACTCGGCATCGGCCAAGCCGCTGTAGGCCGCTGCAAAATTGGGGTCGAGCGTTGTGGCTTTCTGATAGGCAATCAGCGCCTTGGCGTTGGACTCGCCCGAGTCCACCGCTCGGAATTGGTTACCGAGCAAGTACTCGGTATAGGCTTCGGTGTTGGCGGTGCGATGCCGGCTTTCGATTTGCTGCGCCGGCAACAATTGCAGTTTCAATGCATCGACGACCGCTCCCGCAATATCATCCTGGACTTTGAAAATATCCTTGGCCTGCCGGTCATAGGTCTTCGACCATAGACCGTAGCCATTGTCCGCGCGAATCAGCTGCGCGGAGACGCGGACGACATCGCCTGATCTGCGTACGCTGCCCTCGAGCACATGCGCTACGTGCAGCTTTTGCGCGATGGTGGCGATGTCGTCGGATTTCCCGCGGAAAGAAAACGACGAGGTACGTGCCGCCACGCGCAAATCACGCACCTGCGCCAACAGGTCGAGAAGTTCCTCCGCAAGTCCGTCGGAAAAATATTCCTGATCCTTCTTTTCGCTCATATCGACGAAGGGCAACACCGCGATGGATTTCTCCGGTATGGCGCCGGCGGCCGGTGCAAGTGCCGGCGCATCGATGGTTTTCGCCGGCACCGATGCGGCAGCTTCAGGCTTCGATTGCAGCGCCCGATGCACTTCCAGATAGCCGATGGCGATCACCGCCGCAACCCCCACCACCAGCAATACTCGCATCGCCGGCGTGCGCGATTTCTGCGCAGCCTCGCCGCGTACCGACGCATTCGCCGAACCTGATCCAAGCGCGCCGGCCGCCCCTGGCCGCTCGCCATTGGGAGCCGCGTCGCGTATGGACGCTGCTTCGGGGTCCAGCAGCTTGGCCACGTGCTCGACGAACTCAGCAGTCGCTTGGCCGCCGGGCAACCGCGTCCACTGCACGTCGCGAAATCTGTCCGGGACCCTGTCATCGTCATCGCCCGTGTCGTCGATGACGACCGGCAGCAAGAAGGTCCTGCTCGTGGCCATCAAGTGCGAGCGATCGACCGCAAGCTTCCATTCCAGGCGAAAGTAGCCTTCCTCCCGCGCGTGGGTATTCCGCGAGATGACGGGAATGAACAGGGAGCAGGCCTTGATTTGCCTGCGTATCGAGGCGTCCCACGCGTCCCCGCCGCGCAACTCGCTCTGGTCGAACCACACCTCGATCCCCGCCGCACGCAGGACGCGGGTGATTTCTGCGGCCGCCATGGCGTCCTGGGATGCGTAACTTAGGAAAACGGCCTTATTGGCGCTATTCATGGGCGATCGAGAGAATGAAGTAGCGGGCCTTGCGGCGCAACCGTTGCGCCCCCCTCCCTGGTTGGGCGAACATCGGTGTGCGTGACTCGCGATCCACCCCACTTCCCCCATCCATAAACGAGCCCCATCCATGATCGAGCCGCCAAAGGCGGTCTTCTTGAGCTACGCCTCGCAAGACTCGGATGCGGCGCGGCGCATTTGCGAGGCGCTGCGCGCCGGCGGCATCGAAGTATGGTTCGACCAGAGCGAGTTGCGAGGCGGGGATGTCTGGGACCGGAAAATCCGCCGCCAGATTCGCGAATGCGCGCTGTTCGTGCCAATTGTTTCCGCCAACACCCAATCGCGTCTGGAGGGGTATTTCAGGCGGGAGTGGCGGCTCGCCGTCGACCGGATGTACGACATGGCCGCCGAGAAGGCCTTTCTGGTACCGGTGGTCATCGACGACACCAACGACCGCATTGCCAGTGTGCCCGAGGAATTTCGCGCGGTGCAGTGGACCCGCCTGCCCGCCGGCGACACGCCACCCGCCTTTGCCGAACGGGTGGCACGCCTTTTATCGGGCGATCAAGCTGCGCAGGCCACGCCCATTCAAGCCACGCCCATGCGGGCTGCTCGTATGCCGGGCATGCCTGAGTCGGCGCCTGATCAGGCCGCGGCGAATCGCACCTCGGGCGACGGTCCGGCAGTCGCCAAACAGCGCGCCAAGGCCCTTTGGCTGATCGTCCCGCTCGTCTTGCTCGCGATTGGATACCTGGTCTTGAGATTCAGCACAACCACATCCAACCCACCGCCCGCGGCGCAAGCAGCGCTGAGCGCGTCCGGCCCACCCGCCGCCGACCAGATTCCCGAGAAGTCGATCGCGGTGCTGCCTTTTTTGAACATGAGTTCCGACAAGGAGCAAGAGTTCTTTTCCGACGGGCTCTCCGAGGAACTCATCGATCTATTATCCCAGGTGCCGGACTTGCGCGTGCCGGCCCGCACCTCGTCGTTTTATTTCAGAGGCAAGGCCGATGACATTGCCGCGATCGCGCATAAACTCAGGGTCGCGCATCTACTCGAGGGTAGCGTACGCAAAGCGGGCGGCCGGTTGCGCATCACCGCGCAGCTCATCAGGGCCGACAGCGGCTACCATCTCTGGTCGGAGACCTACGACCGTGATGCCAAGGATGTCTTCAAGGTTCAAGATGAGATCGCCGCGGCCGTCGTCAGTGCACTGAAAGTCCGGCTGCTGTCGGCGCCGGACTCCTCGGCGCGGCAGACGCAAAATCCGGCGGCTTACTCGCAATACCTGCTTGGCCGGCAGATCCTCGAGCAGGGCGACTGGAACATCGCGCAGCGTGCGGTCGACGCGTTTCGCAAGGCCCTGGAACTGGACCCGGCCTACGCCCCCGCCTGGGCTGGTCTTGCCCTGGCGCTCGAACTCGGGGCGCAGGAGGAGTCGACATCGATCAGCGACTTCGATAAGAATAGGCACGCGGCCATGGAGGCGGCCGAAAAGGCCATTGCGTTGGCGCCCGATCTCGCTGAGGGCTACGTGAGCCGCGGCTTTCTGCGCGCCTGGGACACCCGCAACTTCGCCGGCGCGGCAGCCGATTACCAACGTGCGTTGGCGCTGGAGCCCGACAATCCCAAGGTATTGACAGGCTTCGCGGGTTCCGTGCTGGTCCCGACCGGCCGCCTCGATGAGGCGATCGCCGCATTGCAGAAGGCACTGCAGTCCGACCCCTTGAATTCCGGCTACTGGCGCAGTCTCGCCTTGGCCCAATGGGCTCGCGGTGAGTGTCCCGCCGCCATCGAAAACGCCGACCGCTCGCTCAACTTGAGTCCCGGGCAGTCGAACACGGCCGCTTTCGTGGGCTATTGCCTGTTGCTCGAGCACAAGCCGGAGGAAGCTCTCAAGGTTTCGCGGCGCGCCACCGCAACCCCTTTCCGTCTGCAAGTGGCCGCGATGGCAGAGTACGACCTTAGGCATCAGGCTGAGTCCGAGCGGCTGCTGAAGGAGCTGATCGAGCACTTCAAAACCCAGGCCGCCTACCAGATTGCCCAGGTCTATGCCATGCGGGGCGACATTACCCAAGCATTCGAATGGCTGGACACTGCCTATTCACAGCAAGACGGCGGGTTGACCATGGTGAAGATCGACCCGCTGATGGCTAAACTGCACGGCGATCCCCGCTTCGCCGCATTATTGAGAAAGATGAACCTCCCGGAGTAAAAAAACTCCCGGGTATACCCATTTTCACGCGAAAGGCGCTCTTATGCCTGGGGGGAGACTCGACTCAAGCCGAAGGGGTATGCCGAACACCGACACCCGCAGTTTCGTCGCGACCATCGCCGCCCGGTATGGAAGCCGGCTGCGCCGCTTCCTGTCGGTCAGGCTGCGCAATGCCGCGGACGTCCCGGACCTGGCTCAGGAGGTGTTTCTGCGCCTGCTGCGCGTCGAGGGCTGCGAGAGCATCCGCAGCCCGGAAGCCTACCTCTTTACCATCGCCAGCCACGTCATTCACCAACACGCGGTGCGGCGTGCCAGCGAACCGGTATCGATCGACATCGCGGACGTTTTCTCCGAGCTTCGGACCTCTTCCAGCGATGATCCCCCCGATCAGGTGGCCCAGTCCCAGCGTCTCGATGAGCTGGAACGGATGCTCGCCCACCTACCGGCCCGCGTGGCGACTGCGCTCGTTCTGCATCGAGTCGGCGGCTATTCGGTCCAAGAGGTCGGCGACGAGCTGGGAGTATCGAGGGAAACGGCAAAAAAATATCTGGCGCGTGCAGTCGAGCACTGCCGCAATCTGCGGGCCTCCGAGCGCGGCGCCAGGCTATGAGGATTGGACCCTTGAACGCAAAGACTCATCCGGCGGTCGTCGCCGAAGCATCGGCGTGGTTTATCGAGTTCCGGGCCGGCGATGTAACCGGCGATGCGCGCCTACGTTTCATCGAATGGCTGCGCCGTTCGCCGGAACACATCCAAGCGTATCTCGAGGTTTCCGGCGTCTGGGCCGAGCTTCCGACATCGGATCCCAATGGGAAGATCGACCTCGCCGCCCTGATCGCCCGCGCCCGCAGCGAGGCCGACGTGATCGAGCTTTGCGCCGACACTCCGGTTTCGGCGCCGCGCCAGCCTCGCCCGCAACACCTCAGGGGTTGGCGCGGTCCACGGCGTGCACTGCTCGCCATGGCGGTGCTCGCGGTGCTTGGCTCGGTCGTGGTTCGATTCTGGGCCAGTGCGTTCGCCGACTCCTACGTCACCGGCATCGGCGAGCAGCGTACCATCCAGCTCGCCGACGGCTCGACCGTCGAACTCAACGCGCGCTCGAGGATTCAGGTTCGCCTCTCGGATTCTCAGCGCGACGTGATGCTGCTCGACGGCCAAGCCCTGTTCCGCGTCGCCAAGGACAAGCAGCGCCCGTTCGTGGTCCACGCCGGCGATGCGCAGGTGCGCGCGGTCGGTACTGAATTCGATGTCTACAAGAAGCAGGTCGCCACCGTCGTAACCGTCGTCGAGGGCCGGGTCGAGGCCTCCGACCCCTCAGGCAACAGCGGCGCGGCGCCCGTCATCCTGTCCGCGGGCCAACAGCTCACGGTGGGGCCGCACACCATGCCTAAACCGACGGCCACCGACACGGCGGTGGCGACCGCGTGGGTGCAGAAACGCTTGATGTTCGAGGAGACGCCGCTCAGCGACGTGGCCGAAGAATTCAATCGATACAACCGGCGGCCGCTGACCATCGATGACCGCGAATTGCGCGGGGTCAAGATCAGCGGCGTCTACTCCTCGACGGATCCCTCATCGCTCATCAATTTCCTACGCAGTCAAAACTCGATCCAGGTCATCGAATCGGAGAATCAAGTGCGCATCGTTCGCCGCGAAGCGCGCTAACCATACCCACTTTCCGTGTGACAACGCTCTACTCCCAACAGCGCCGGCGGCCATGTTGGCCGGCCGACATCAAGAACCTCATCAGAGGTGGCGTGGGAGCGTCTACGCGTGCGGCCGTCATCGCAGCGAGCATTTCCCTGTCCATCGTCAGTCCATCCTCGGCCGACAGCGCCGGCGCGTCCGTGCGCAAGCAGCTGACGCACATCGCCGCTCAGAGCTTGGGCCCTGCGCTCAAGGAGCTGGCGCAAAGCCGCGGACTGCAGGTCCTCTACCTGTCGAGCACGGTTCGCAATCTACAGACGCAGGGTGCGGAGGGAGACATCTCGGCCGATGAGGCCTTCGACCAGCTTCTCAAGGGCACCGGCCTGACCTACCGCTATCTGGACGAGAACACGGTGACCGTCTATTCACCCGACGTGCCGGCGCCCGACGGTGCCGGCGTGCTGCTGCAGAAGTCCGGCGGCGAGGCCATCGACTCGGGTTCGCCGGCGCTGCGCAGCATATCGACCGACGCCTTGTTGCTCGCCGAGGCGGTGCCGGCGACTCCTGCCCAGCAATCCGTTCCTCAACCTGCGCCGGAGGAATCGCCGCAGCTGCAGGAAATCATCGTGACCGGCTCGCGCATCGCCTCGCCGAATGAGGTGAGCACCAGCCCCATCCAGGTGGTCTCGTCCAATTCCATCCGGGTATCCGGCAAGACCGATATCACGGACATCATCAGCCAGCTGCCCCAGATTTTCACCAACGATCTCGGCCAGGATCTGGGCAACGGCACGTCCGGATTGAACAGCGCTGGCGGCGTGGCCACCGCAGATTTGCGCGGACTCGGCCCCGGCCGCACCTTGGTGCTGATCGACGGCCGGAGGCTCGGGGTGGGTTCCCCAAACACGGCGATCGCGCAACCCGCACCCGATCTGGATCAAGTTCCAGCGGGCCTCGTCGAGCGGGTCGAAGTGGTCACCGGCGGCGCATCCGCCGCCTACGGTTCGGACGCCATCGCCGGCGTCATCAATTTCATCATGAAGCGCAACTTCGAAGGATTCCAGATCGACGGTCAAGCCGGCGCCAACTTGCACGACAACGATGACAAATTCGTCGAGGGCTTGGTGCGGCAGGCCGGTTACACGCCGCCCACGGGCACCAGCCTCGATGGCCAAAACCGCACCTTCGATATCCTGATGGGAACGAACTTCGCGGACGGCGACGGCAATGTCACGGCCTACTTGAGCTATCGCCACGCCGATCCCGTCTCCTCCAGTCAACGCGATTTCGGCGCTTGCCAGCTGGTCCCTACCTACGGCGGCGGCGGCAATGTCAACGGCGTCACCTGCGGCGGATCGACGAACTCGAACTGGTTCGAGCCGACCACGGGCCCGAATGCCGGCACCGCGTACGGCGTGTACGGACATAGCTTCGTACCGAACGGCTCGGTGGCAACCACGCCCCCGGCCGTCTACAACTCGCAGCCTTACATTTACCTGACGCGCGAGGATGATCGCTACAACGCGGCGCTCATGGCGCACGACGACATCAACCAGTACTTCAAACCCTACAGCGAATTCTTCTTCATGAACGACCAGACGCATCAACAAGTCGCGCCCGCCGCACTGTTCAAGGACAGCAATCCTTTGGATCCGACGGGTGCGGGGGACTACTACGTCAATTGCAGTAATCCCTTCCTGAGCGCGCAGCAGCAGGCCATTCTCTGCACGCCCGCGCAGATCGCCCGAGACACCGCCAACCCAGGATCGGCGACCGTGCAGGTTCGCATCGGCCGCCGCAACATCGAGGGCGGCGACCGCGAAACCGATTACGAGCACACCAACTATCGGGCGGTGTTGGGTGCGAAGGGTGATTTCGCCAATGCGTGGAGTTACGACTTCTATGGACAGTATTTCTACACGCAGTTCTCCGACTCCAATCAAAAGTATCTGAATTACGCCAGTATCAGCAATGCCCTGCTGGTCACGGGCACCGCCGCCAATCCGAGGTGCATCAGCACCGTCCCGGGATGTGTTCCCTACAACATCTTCCAGGACGGCGGGGTCACGCAGGCGGCACTCAACTATTTGTACGAACTCGGCACCGCGCAGGGCGGCTCGACGCTGCGTACGCTGCACGCCGACGTGACCGGCAAACTCGGCGACTATGGCATCAGGTCGCCGCTCGCCGCCGAAGGCATCGGCGTGAACATCGGCTTCGAACATCGCACCGATCGGGAAGTGCTGCAGCCCGATTCCGCCGAAGAGAGCGGCTTGCTGTCCGGATTCGGCAGCGCCGTGGCACCCATCGACGACAGCATCTCGGTTGCCGAGGAGTTTGTCGAACTGCGCGCGCCGCTCCTGCAAAATCTTAGCGGAGCACACGAGTTGCTGTTCGACACGGGTTACCGCCGTTCGGACTATTCCACCGCCGGCGTGACCAACACCTACAAGTTCGAGGTGCAATATGCGCCGATCGCGGATTATCGGCTGCGCGCCTCCTATGACCGCGCGATCCGCGCACCCAGTGTCGCGGAAGCCTTCACGCCGCCGATCGTCGGACTCGCCTCCATCGGCAACGACCCCTGCGCTCCGCCCATCAGCTTCACGCTGCTGCAATGTGAGCGTACCGGCGTGACCGCTGCGCAATACAACAGCGGCTCCATTCCTCAGGGCACCGCGGATCAGTTATCGCAGGAAACCAGCGGCAACTCTGCCTTGAAGCCCGAGCAAGCCGACACCTACACGCTGGGCGTCAACTTCGCTCCCTCGCAGATTCCGCATTTCACGGGCAGCATCGACTACTACCATATCCAAGTGAAGGACGAGATCGGCGTCATACCGTATCTGGTCATTCTGTCCAATTGTGCCAATACCGGCGACCCCACCTATTGCAGCCAGATCGTGCGCTCGCCCAGCACCGGCAGCCTGACGGGCAACAGCACGGCTTCGGGTGGCTACGTCATCCAGAAGGACTACAACCTGGGCACGGCGGTGGTCAGCGGCATTGATGTGCAACTGAACTACAGGGCCGAACTGCCGGCCGGTTTCGGGGCGCTGCTGTTCGCATTGAACGGCGCATACCTCCTGCACAACGAAACTGAACCGCTGCCCGGTGCGCACACCTACGATTGCGCCGGACTGTTCGGCGAAACCTGTCAAACGGTGAATCCGCGCTGGCATCATCTGTATCGCACCACCTGGGAGACGCCGTGGAACATTTCCACCTCGCTCACGTGGCGCTACATCGGGTCGGTTTCGCAAGACAACAACAGCTCGGATCCCACGCTGCATTATGCGACCTGGCAGGCGTACGACTATTTCAACGCCAGAATCCCGGCGTACAACTACCTGGATCTCGAGGCGACCTGGAACGTCAACAAGATCCTGCAATTGCGCGCCGGCGCCAACAACATCCTCGACAAGGATCCGCCGGTGGTCGATTCGTACATCGTCGCAGGCGGCGCCGCGAATACCTACAGCACCTATGACATGTTCGGGCGCCAGTTATTCGCAGCGTTCACCGCCAAGTTTTGATTGCTCTCAGTGGGACTCGCTGAAGCTGGTGATCGAATGCCACTCGAGCACCTCCTGCAACAGCGCGCGCTCGGTCTTCAGCACCACCCGTTCGAGACTGTTCCAAGTCTCGCAGAATTTCACCTGATTGCGGCTGTCGACCAACATGTGTTTCATTTCCCGATAGCGCGCGACACGCCGCTGCAGGTCGTTGATGGAAATGAGTGAAATGAACGCCGCAGCAACCACCGGCAGCGTGATCGGCAGGAAATGGAATACGGATGAGACCACCCATTTGGCCGGCTCGTAGTCCCAGGTCCGCGCCACTGCATACACGAAGGTGCAAGAGATCGCCAACAGCGTCGTGATCCAGAAACCGATCTTCAAGCGGACGAATTGCGGCAGCGCCCGGCCTTCTTGACGCTGGTAGTACGCGATCTGATCGTCGATTCGCTGTGCAATGTAGTTCTGTTTGAACTCCGCCATCGACATGGGATCGGCCACCGTCGAGCGGCTGTGCAGGATGTGCAGCGATCGCGTGAGCCCGCGTACCACGGGCAGATTCAGATCCTGAAACAACGGCGCCGCGCGCGGCAACCCCCAGGTGGCGATGGCCGAACGGCAGAACTCCGCCGCCAATCGACAACGCACCCAGCTGCTGTTGGAGTGGCCCCTGCGCCGCAACTCGATGGCGACGGCCAACGCGCCCATCAGACAGACGAGTTTTATCCAGGGCAGCGAGGCTGAGCGCATTTCATAGGCCAACGCCCCGGCGGCCATGACGGTGGCAACGACATGCAGCACCACTGTCGAGGCAATCAGACGGCGAAACTGCGGCGCGGCGCGCGTCGCCGCAGCATCGCACTTTTGCAAGAACAGATGGATGTTGCGCGGGCCTTTCAGCTCGACGTCCGAAGGCTCGACGGCGTCCGGCAGGCGATTCAGTTCGACCAAGCTGTCTTCGTTCTGATTGAGCGCATGCCAATTGATCTTGCGAACGGCGAATGTGGCTGCATCGATGATCAGAACCGGCTTGCCCAGAGCGGTCGCATACTCGACCACCTCAGCGGTTCCACCCTTGCCCCGCGCCGGCAATCCATCCCACAACGCGATCAAGACATCGGAGTCGTTGACCGTCTCCATGCCGCTATCGAGATAGCCATCTTCGCGCGACTCGCTTGCACCGATGACGCGCACATGATCGGCGCGCGCCAGGAAGCCTTCGGCCACCGTCCAGTCCAAGGGCGTGAAATCCTGTTGGAATTGCGCCCGCGGCAGCGGCAATATCGCGTGCCAGGACAGTCCCTGATCCAGCACCTGCCGCACGAACAATTGATCACTGCCGGCGGCCACCGACGATAAGCCGATCCAGTCGCCCGGCGCCTCGCGCCGCAGCTCGGTGATCGCAGCCATGATGGCTCGGGCCGGCGCGGCCATATCGGCAAGTTGCCGGTGGCCGGAGAAGCCGACGATGCGGAATATCGGCAAACTCGAAGCGGACATGATCCTTCGCGCGTTTGAAAAGTGCGAAGCGTACCAAGCCTTGTGCTGCCGGTGATGGATTTCTGGCGCAGCGGGCCCGGCAACCGGATGCCACCGGCGCGGCCGGAGCGCCGTGGGCGGCTACTCCGCGGCGAGCGCGCCGAACAGGTTCACGGGTGCAAGATAGCCATAGAGGACGGCGATCTCCCGATGCGTCTTTGGCTCGAGCTGCACCAGCAGTACCGGCGCGCGCTGCGAGTAGCCGTCGAGCTGCTGAGCGGTCAAGCGCCGCGCCGGCATATGCACGAAAAGCACATCATCGCCGGTGTGCTGGAAGGTCGAATGCACCTGCAGCTGGAAACTGCGCACCACCGCCTCGGCCAGCGGATCATCGGCGCTCTTGATGCTGATGCCCGTGCCGATCAGGACCACGCGATCGCCTTTGCGCGCGATAAAGCCATCGTGGATCTCCGCACCCGCGACGCGGCTCGCCGCCGAGGTGCTGAAGAAGCAGACCTCGTCGACTTCATCGGCCTTGGGTTCCACCGGCTGACAGGACAGGTTCTCGAGCGATTTACTCTTCTTGCCGTCTTCCCAAGGTGCGCCGATTTGCACCCCCAGCATGCCCCCGGGCAGGAATGCAGCGGGAGTCGGAGGCTCCATATCGTCGGTCGTGGTAGCGCCGATGCATACAGACCCCCAAACGAGCAGGCCGATTGCAGCCGCGCTCAATGAGCGGAACACGGGTTGCCAAGAATGGTGCACTAGGTTCTCCTGGAAAGCTGCGCCGATGTAGTCTAGCAACGTATTAACTTATTCGTGGTGTACAAAACGTGACCAGCGTCGTACTGCAGAATGAAGCCTTGCGTTTCGAGTTGGCGGAACTCGAGCGTACCGCGGCACTGATCTACAAGGTGATGGCACCCACGCCGCTCTATGCCTGGCCGAAACTCAAGCAGCGTGCCGGCTGCACCGTGTGGGTCAAACACGAGAACCATACGCCGACCGGGGCTTTCAAGGTGCGCGGCGGGATCGCGTATCTGGACCGGCTGCGCCGCGAGCAGCCACAGATACGCGGAGTAATTTCCGCCACGCGCGGCAATCACGGTCAATCGCTGTCGTTTGCTGCAGCGCGAGCCGGCGTGGCCGCCACCATCTACGTCCCTTTCGGCAATTCCCCTGACCAGAACTTAAGTATCGCCGCGTTCGGCGCGAAAGTGGTCGAATTCGGCCGCGACTTCGACGAGGCCAAGCACGAGGCCTTTCGCGTCGCTGGCGCTGAAGGGCTGCATTTCATCCCCTCGTTTCACCGCGACCTGGTCGCCGGTGTCGCCACTTACGCACTGGAATTGTTTCGAGCTGAGCCCAAGCTCGATGCGGTGTACGTCGGTGTCGGCATGGGGTCCGGCATCTGCGGCCTGATCGCGGCCCGAGATTTGCTCGGACTTAAAACCGAGATCATCGGAGTCGGATCGGTGAAAGCCAATGCAACCGCGCTGTCGTTCGCCGCCGGCAGCCCGCGGCCGCAGCCTTCCGCGCTGACGTTTGCCGACGGCCTGGCGACCCGCGAACCGAATGCACAAGCCATCGCATCCATTTGCCGCGGCGTATCCCGCTGGGTCGAGGTGTCGGAGGACGCCATCGCGGACGCGATGCGCATTTATTTCGATGACGCACATCAGATTGCCGAAGGTGCCGGCGCCGCGCCACTCGCCGCCCTGCTTCAGGACGGATCACGCATGGCCGGGAAAAATGCCGCGGTGATTTTGAGCGGCGGCAATATCGAGCGAAACCGCTTTCTGGAGGTGCTCAGCGGCAGGACGCCGATCGCGCGCTGAACCAGCCGATTGCGCGCTGAACCGTACGGGCTCCGCTACCAACCCGAGCGCGAAGCACTCTCCTGGGACGGCAAATTTATGGCCACCTGCGGATCGCTCGCCGCGGCGCCGAGTTTGATGCGGCCATCGGGCATAGGCACGGCGATGGGGGCCACCTCGACCTTGGCGATGCCCTCCTTGCGAGTGATGCCGATCTTCTGCGCCGTCGCCGGCGAGAGGTCGACGATGCGCCCGTCAACATAGGGGCCCCGATCCTGGATGGTCACAACAGCGCTCTTGCCGGTTTCCAAATTCGTGACTTTCGCCGTCGTACCCAAGGGCAATGTCCTGCTGGCCGCGTTGTTGGTTTGCGGGTCCATGATTTTGCCGTCGGCCATTTTCCTGCCGGCAAAGAAATTCGCATAGAACGAGGCCTTGCCGAAGCGCTTACCGCCGGAACGATCCAGCGCCGGTTTCGTTTTCTCGCTCTGCCAATCTTTTTGAGCGCCCGTGGTATTCGGCTTCAAGGTCTCCGGCGTTACCGGTTCCGAGGCAAACCCCGAGGAAGCCATCGCAGCCAAACCCGACAATACCGCCCCTGCAACGAAGCCGTTTTTTGCACGCATTTTTCAGCTCCATCCTGTCCGCGTCAGAAGGCCCTATCCTCGATCAGCGCCGGAGAAAAGGCTCCCGGCCGCGCACGCTTACGGGTGTCGGACGAAGGCGTCGAGGAGACCGTATCAACGACTACGCTTGAATGTCCACTGTCGCCGAAAAACGCCACCTTTGGGCGCTCGGGCCGCTCGATCAGGGATTTACTTGGAAGGAATCCACACGATCGCGGTAAAAGGCCAAAAAGCCGCGTATTTCTCCTACGGCCGCGTAAGGATGCTCGTAGGACCAAATCGCGTTGACCGACTTTTGGCCGCCGGCCGGAATACTGTAATAAGAGCATTCGCCTTTGTACGGGCAATAGGTTTTATGCTGCGTTTTTTCGAGCAAATCCATTTTGACATCCGCTCGCGGGATGTAATGCACCAAGGGGTAGCTGGCCTCGCGCAGGGCCAAAGCGCCGTGCGTATCCGCAATGACCCGACCGGCAACCGAGACCACGATGTGCTGCGCATCGGCGGTAATGCTGATCGGATGATCCGGACCGGGAATTTTCGGCGTTCTTTCTTGCACCATGGTGCTCATCCTACCATCCCGCCTCGAGGCAACACATGCAGCAGCTAAAGCCGGCAGCACCTAAAGCCTGGAGAAAGCACGCTGTGAATCCTGCAGCGCGCGGCTGAGGCGCTCCGCCCATTCGACCTGCCCGGACTCGTCGCTCACCAGATCCTGACGCAATTCGATTTCGACATGGGGCAAGCCGCGGCCTTCGCCATGCCGCGGAATCGTATAGTCGGTTTCATCGCTGACGAAGTACGGTTCATTGTCAGCCACGCGCAGCTTGTCCTCACGGCGCAGCCGCTCGAGCAGCAGTCCGGCGAAACGCCGATCGCGGTTGTAGAGAATCGCGGCATGCATCTCGCGGCGCACGCCATCGTAGACATCGGTCATGCTGTGTTGCGCGACCAGGATCGTGGCCCTGCCCGCGGCGGCCCGTGCGTCGAGCAGCTCCGCAATCCTGTTGTGGTAGGGCTCGAAAATTTGTCGGCGGCGCATGGCTTTCTGCCCGTCGCTCAAATCGGCGTTGCCGGGAATCGGGGTCGACTCGCTGATCAGCGGAATGGATGAAGCAACATCAGGGTCCCTGTTGCAGTCGATCACCAGGCGCGAATAGTTTTGCGCGATCAAGGCCGCATCGAGGGTGACGGCAACGCGACGCGCCACCGCCAAAGCACCGATGTCCCAGGCGATGTGCCGTTTCAATTCGGCGGCGGGAAGCCCCAAGTCATGCAGACTGCGCGGAATGCGTGCGCTCGCGTGATCAACGACGATCACGAACGGCGACGCGCCGTGCCTGGCGAGCTCGAAATATGGCGGCGGCTCATCGGCCGCCAGCAACCCAGCAGCGTGCGGTGTCATCTCATGAACCCTACACGATAGCCGCGCGCGGCGCCGCTGTTGCCGGATCGAGCAATTGCGACGCATGTCATCGATTGGGTATGTTCTTGGTGCCCACCAGCCATCCAGCCTAAGCTCGTGCTAGGCTAATCGCGTGAATATGTCAGCTGCCACTCCTCGCATCGCCCGCGAGCGTTCGTTCGGCGCGGCACCGATGTTGGCGGCGCTGTTTGCATTCGGCGGACCCGCATTGTGCAATGCCACGACTTACACGCTCGCCAAGAGCGACGATGCCGTCATCGGCCAGGATCTGACCATCGAGACCGTCTATGAGGACACGCTCTATGATCTGGCCGCAAAGTACAGCTTGGGCTCCGAGGAGTTGATCCGCGTCAATCCGGGTGTCGATCCTTGGCTGCCCGGAGCCGGCACCAAAATAACGGTGCCCAATACGCACATCCTGCCACCGGGTCCCCGTGAAGGCATCGTCGTCAATCTTCCCGAACACCGGCTCTATTATTTTCCGAAGCCCAAGCGCGGCGGTCCGATCGAGGTCATTACCTACCCGGTCAGCATAGGCAAAATGGATTGGCGAACGCCGCTCGGCGTCACCCACGTCATCCAGAAGCAAAAGGATCCGACCTGGTTTCCCACCGATTCGGTACGCAAGGAGCACGAGGCGGCCGGCGATCCGTTGCCGGCGAAGGTGCCGCCGGGCCCCGATAATCCCTTGGGTCAATACGCCATGCGCCTCGCGGCCGGCAATGGTACCTACCTGATCCACGGCACGAATAATCCGATCGCCGTGGGGCTCGCCGTAACCCACGGCTGCATCCGCATGTATCCCGACGATGTGGCCGCCTTGTTCCCCCTGATTCCCGTGGGCACGCCCGTGCGGCTGATCAACGTACCGGTCAAGGTGGCGTGGGTTGATGGCGAGCTCTTATTGGAAGCCCACCCGCCGGTCGATGCGCAGGGCCAAAGCTTCGAACCCAACATCGATCAGTTCTCGCAGCTGCTGCAGGCCGCCGTGGGCGACACCACAGTGGCCATTCACTGGGATTATGCTCGCGAGGTCCTGCAGAAGGCGGACGGCGTGATCGCCACAGTCGGTCTGGAGGCCGAAAACCCCGATGCACCGTCCACGGCGTCAAGCCCGGCGGGTGCTGCAAATCCAGCGGCGCCGGCCCCACCGCCGGCCGCTGCACCTGCCCGAAGTCCGCCGGCGACCGTCGAATTGCCGACCCGAGTGATACCGAGCCCCGCTCCCGTCTCTCCCTAACGGGTAATCATCGAGGTCATCCCGGCATTCCTAGCAGCCGCTGGATACTTATCTGGCGCTGCAGCAGTGGGCGCCAACATGACTTGGGCGCGCGATACGCCTAGCGACGTACCCTTGCTGGCTCCGCCGATGACGACGTCGAATATTGCCGGCCGCTTGCGCGAGGAGTCGGCAAGCAACTTCACGAACAAACTGGTTGTGCGGCTGCCGGGCAAAAAAGTGACCGTGGAGCGCGGCTGCGCCACATAGTCAATGCCCGACAATGCCGACGACTCCTCGGTCCACCACTCGAAACTCGCTCGGTCAGGGGACGCGGAGCTGCGTCGAACCCTCACTTCAGCGAAATTCGCGCCGGGCCGCATATGATACGACGCTGAGGCCAGATTGATCGCGGCGACCATGGGCTTGGGGGCGGCCGCCTGCCCCGACAGTTCCGAGGAGCCGCTGCCCGCCGATGCGTGCGCAAGCGGAATCGCGCGTTGCCCCTCGGCAACAAGCTCGTTTGGCGCTGGCGGAGAGGATGCGGGTGCCGGCTGAGATACAGCGGGGGATGCAGCCGTGGCAGAAGCCGTCATGCCTAGGCGCGCCGGACGGTTGAACAACGTCCAGGTAATCAGACATGCGAGAAACACCCCGAGGGCTGCCATGATTCGCGCGGCACCCAACTTGGCAGGCGCGTGCAGAACCGCATCGACCCGTTCAGGCCGGGGCAGGGATCCGCTGCGCGGCAGGGCTTCAGGCCGGGGTATGGATTGCAGAGTGCACGTGGGCGGACTCAAGAGCGCGAGCCAATCACGGACCGAGATCGAGCGATGCTCTCGATCCCACGCCATGCCCTGCAGCAGCGCGCGCCATTGCCGGTTGGACAGATTGGCTGGGCGGGTCGGCACCGCTTGGGCCATTCTGGCTTCGGTGGACCGTTGATGCCAAAACGGATGCTGCCCCGCCAGGATCTCGCAGGAGAGGCACGCCAGCGCGTACAGGTCATCGCGCGGATCAGCCGGCTTACCGGCCAGCAATTCGCAAGAGGCGTAGGCCGGCGTGAGCGCCAATGGGTTGCGCGGCGCGTGTTCCTGGCCCAAAGCCCGAGGGGTTCCGCTCGATGCGCCAAAATCCAGGATTCGCACCTGTCCCGATTTGATGAGCATGATGTTGTGCGGCTTGAGATCCGCGTGCACCACCTTGCGCTCGTGCGCGTGCGCCACTCCCTCGCCGATCTGCCGAATGATGTCCCAGGCCGCGCTTCTCGGCATCGGCCGGCCGGCAAACTCCTGCAGCACGGCCGACAGCAATTCGCCGTCCAACCATTCCATGGTGAAGAAGTCGAGGTCGCCGTCCCGGTCGAGTTCGAATACGTTGACTACATTGGGGTGTGACAAAACTTGCGCGCAATAGAACTCGCGCCGCAAGCGCGACAGGGCCGCCGGCTGTCCGCGGGTGCCCTCGTGGAGAACCTTGATGGCAATGTGGCAATCGATCTCGCCGTGTTCGCGCCGAAACCCGTCGATCGCCTTGTAGACCGTGCCCATGCCGCCCCGACCCAGGCAACTGTCGATCACATAGCGCTCACGCAGAACGGTACCCGCCACCAGCTGTTTTACCGCCGGTGCCGCGCCGGGAGCGGGGCGCGCGACAGCCTCGGGAGATAGCGGCTCGGGAGATACCGGCGGGATCTCTGAAACGTCAAGATTTTCGGTTTTCATCCACATTGTATGTCAATTGCGGCCATGGCAAGTTCAAGTCATTGTTAGCAGTGACGGCGATCCCTGTATGTCAGCGAATTACTCATTCGTTTCGTTTTATGTAAAGCTTGCAACATGAAGCGCCTAAAACAACTGTGCGGATGCGCGGCCCTGCTGTTTCTGTCGCGTGAAATCGCACTGTCGGCGGGCGCCGACAAGATCGATCACGCCATTGTGGTGCGCGCCGCACGACTCCTTGAAATCGATTCCGGTCGTATGATCTCGCCCGCGGAGATCCTCGTTCAGGGTGAACGCATCATCGCCGTCGGAACATCGGTGCAGCATCCCGCGGGATCCGAATCGATCGACCTGGGCGACGTTACATTGCTGCCGGGTTTGATCGACGCGCACGTGCATTTGTTCCTGCATCCGGGCTCCGAGGACCTGCAAACCGTGGAGGAATCGGTGCCGAAGCGCACCATTCTGGCAGTGCTCGCGGCGCGCGACGATTTGATGGCCGGGTTCACGGCTGAACGCGACATGGGAACCGAAGGAGCGGGCTCCGCGGATAGTGCGGTGCGCGACGCCATCAACGCGGGCCTCGTACCCGGGCCGCGGTTGCGCCTGTCGGGCAACGCCATCGACATCTTGGGCGGACACGAGGATGCCAACCGCTTCAATCCGGCGCAGCACGTCTTGTCGAATGCAACCTATGCCAACAACTCAGCGGAAATTGTCGCCGTCATCCGACAGCAGCACAAAGAGGGTGCGGACTTCATCAAGGTTTATGAAACCGGCAAGGATCAGTTTCATGACGCTGCGCTTCACACTCCTTATCAATACACCGAGGCGGAGCTGAAAGCCGCCGTCGATGAGGCGGCCCGTTGGGGCGGGACCGTGGCCGTCCACGCCACCGGCGAACCTGGCACGCTATACGCTGCCCAAGCCGGTGTCGCTTCCATCGATCACGCCGTGCAATTGAGCGACGAGACCATCCGACTCATGAAAGAAAAGCATATCCCTGCCGTGCCCACCTTCACCGTATCGGAGTACTTCGCGCATCTGCCGGGGGCGCCGGCACGCGAGTCTCTGATGCTCGAATACAAGATCAAGGAATTCAAACGGCAGATCGCCGCGGGTATTCCGTTCGCCGTCGGCTCGGATGTGGGGCCGTTCCCCCACGGCACGCAGGCGCGCGAATTCGAGTTGATGGTGAAGTACGGAATGAAGCCGCTGGCGGTGTTGCAGGCCGACATGTTGAACGGTGCAAAGCTGCTGGGCTTCGCCGGTCAGATCGGCGAGCTCAAGCCGAATTATTACGCCGATATCGTCGCGGTTCCCGGCTCTCCACTCGATGACATCACGGTGCTCGAACACGTCGCTTTCGTCATGAAGGGCGGGGTCATCGAGCGGTCTGGGCAAACCGCGCACTAGTCGGCCGCTTACGGCGGCAGCGACGCGGCGCAAGCCGCTGCGTCGATCATGTCGCGCAATTGCAGGCTGGCCATGACCGGTTGCATCGGCGCCCCCGCTGCGCCCTGCCGGGCGCCCACCTTGAAGGCCAGCATCTGCCGCAGCAGATAGCTGGGGGAGCGTCCCGCAAGACCCGGAATGAGGCCGGCGCCCCGTAGCGCCGGTCCGTGACACGAAACGCAGCCCAGGGTCGGGCGCTCCGCCAGGGAGTGACCGCGGACGATGCTGCCGACCGGAGCGTACGCAACGTATCGCATCGTGTCGTCGCGACTTTCGTGGCGCGTAGGGTTGGGCGCGAACTCCAGCAGCCTTTCGCCCAGCGCCTCGTCTCCACCCTTGGGGTTGGCTGCATACACCCACCCCACCACCTGCGATTGCGGAACGCGTGCGCGCTCCATGACGCGCACACGTTGACCCAAGCGTTGCTGCGAGAAATAGCGTGCGGCCGCCGCCACCTCCGCTGCGTCGGCGAACGTAGCCAAATGAATCATGAGATCCGGCGGGCGGTAAGGTCCGTGCCAGGGACTGCGTCTGGCGCCGCCCTTGAAATCCGCCACTTGTTGTTCGATGTAGGCGGCAGGCAGCCCCGCCAGGGAAGAGTTCTCGGGACGGCCCTGGCCGCTCGGCGAGTGGCAGTATCCGCACGCATACACATCGGGCGGACGCCCGTGCGCCACGATGTCGGGCATTGGCCCGTGCGTGCCGGGGAACCAATCGGGTGCATGGAACAAATCGGTGAGCTGCACCTGCGTGAAGGTCTGCTTGCTGCGTGCCAAACGCACCTGCCGCTCATCGACGGGCGCGGCATTCGCCGATTCGGGCGGGTTCATGGGGAACAACCAAGCAGGTACGGCATCGGTGCTCGTTGAGCATGCAGCGGCGAACCGGCCAGGCACACGGCAATGAGGCCCGCAAATACGCCCAGCCCTGGACAATTATGGTACCATGGTACCAAATTAACGGCGGCGTGCACGCCCGGCGGGTGCGGCGGCGCCGGCTTTTTTGGTGGGGGCTTCGGTCAATTGATGGCTGTCCGCTGCGCCGAGCGACAGTCCATAGATCTGCTTCAATCGAGAGATCTGTTGCAGCGTCTCCTGCGAAAAGGGCAGTTTGCCTTCGAATGCGTGCAGGCAAATGCCTTCCAGGAGATCGCCGAGGCCGAGATTCTTGTATTCCGCGAGTCCTTTCAGGACCTTGAGGAGGCTCGCCTCGATGCGAACGCCGGTCTGAACACGATTGACCTCGATCATGACGGGGAGAATACATGACCGATGACGAATTTATCACCGCGCTCGAGACCTGCCGGCTGACGGCGGCCGAGTTCGATCACGCAGCGCATGTGCGGGCCGGCTATTTATATCTTCGGCAACATACGTTTGCGCATGCGGCCGCGCGCCTGTGCACAGCCATCTGCGGGTTCGCTCACGCGCTCGGCAAGGTGGGTCTGTATCACGAGACTGTCACCATGGCGTTCATGGCTTTGATCCAGGAACGCATGTACTTGGGCGGCGACCGCGGCGGTTGGGAGGGATTCGCGCGAATGAATCCGGACCTGTTCGACAGGGACGCTCTGCTGGCCTATTACCCGCGTGCGGTGCTCGATTCGGCCGAGGCTCGATCCCGATTCATGCTGCCGCCCGGCGGCGGGCGGCGCGCCGCATCGAGCTGAACAGCGCGGCGAAGGCGGCTGCGAGAGTCCCATGAACACCGGTTGGGACGGCTCCGTGAGTTGCGGATATGCTGTGGGCATATGATCGCCACCCCGCAAGATCTGGCCGAGACCCGCGAACTGAAGCGCGGCATCGGCACCCGCCAGCTCAGCATGATTGCCATCGGCGGCGCCATCGGCACCGGGCTGTTCTTCGCCAGCGGCAGCGCGATCGCGCAAGCCGGACCCGGCGGGGCATTGTTGGCATACGCGATCATGGGTGTGGCGGTGTACTGCATGATGCAGTCGTTGGGCGAGATGGCGACGCAATTGCCGATTCCGGGCTCATTCGAAGCCTACGCCGAGCGCTTCATCGATCCGTCCTTGGCCTTCGCCGTCGGCTGGAATTACTGGTTCAGCTGGGCGATCACCCTGGCCGCCGAACTCGTCGCCGGCGGCCTGATCGTCAAGTTCTGGTTCCCGCACTCGGATTCCGCCGAATGGGCCATGGGGTTTTTCACGCTTCTGCTGGTGTTGAATCTATTGTCGGTCAAGGCCTACGCCGAGGCCGAGTACTGGTTCGCCGGCATCAAGGTCATCACCGTGATCATCTTTCTGATCGTGGGTGCCCTGATGATCACCGGCATGCTCGGCAGCAACGGCGCCGGCTTTCATAATTGGGTGTTGAGCGATGCCGCCACGGGCACGCACGCCCCGTTCGTCGGCGGAATTGGCGCAATGCTGGCGGTTTTTTTGGTCGCCGGGTTCGCGTTTCAAGGCACGGAAGGCGTGGGTCTGGCCGCCGCAGAAACCGCCAATCCGAGCAAGAACGTTCCCAAGGCGATTCGCAGCGTTTTTTGGCGCATCCTGTTGTTCTACATCGGTGCAATCTTCGTGGTCGGCACCTTGGTCAGCTATAGCGACCCGAATTTGCTGAACGCCGATGAAAGCCACATCGCCTATTCGCCCTTCACGATGGTTTTCCAGCAGCTGCCGAGATTCGGCTACTACGCCGCAAATCTGATGAACGCGGTAATCCTCTCCTCCGTCCTCTCCTGCGGCAACTCTTCGATGTACGTGGCCTCGCGCATGCTGCATGCCATGGCCCACAGCCGCAAGGCACCTGAACTGTTTGGGGTACTCAATCGGCGCGGCGTGCCCATCGCTGCGCTGTTGGCGACCGGCTCGGTGAGCGCGCTCGCCTTCTTCTCGACGATGGTCGGCGACAAGAAGATCTATCAAGTCTTCTACAATGCCTCGAGCCTGAGCGGATTTCTCATCTGGTTGGGGATAGCGGTCTGTCACCTGCGCTTCCGCAAAGCCTGGGTTGCTCAGGGACGCAGCGTGGATGATCTGAAGTTCCGGTCCAAGTTCTACCCCTATGGTCCTTGGCTCGCGTTGATCCTGTTCCTGGTGGTGCTGTTCGGCGCCAACATCGGCGTATTCCAGGCGCCGGTGTTTTCATGGTTCGATTTCATCACCGGGTATCTGATGATTCCGGTGTTCGTCCTTCTCTATCTCGGCCACAAGTTCGTCAAGAAAACCCGCGTCATTCCGCTCAAGGATTGCAACTTCGATTTGGACTGACGATGCTGCATATTTACGCGACTCCGTTGTCCGCCAATGGTCGCAAGGTGCTGGCCATCTGCCGCCAGCTGGAACTGAAACCTAAAGTTCACATCATCGATGTCTATCGCGGCGAAGGACGCACTCCGGAATATCTCGCCATCAATCCCGCCGGCAAGATCCCCAGCATGGTCGACGGCGATTTGATCCTGTTCGAGTCCAACGCGATTCTGATCTATCTCGCCGAGGCGCACGGCAACCACGGCCTCTGGGCGCGCGACGCCAAAGCCCGCGGCACGATCGCGCGCTGGCTGTTCTGGGAATCCTCGCAATGGCAGCCGGCCTTGAGCCCGTTCTTGGCGGAGGTGGTGGGCCACCGTCTGTTTCCGCAACGGATGCCCGCGCCGCGCACCACGCCCGACTGGACCACTGCGTCATTACAGCCGCTGCTCGAGACTCTGGAGACGACTCTGGGCGGCCAGATGTTTCTCGCCGGCTCAGCCCTGTCGATCGCCGATTTCTCGGTGGCGGGGATGATGACATATTTTCGTGCCGCACGATTTCCGTTCGGGGCGTTCCCGGCGCTCTCTCGTTGGTATCAAGCCATCGAAGCGCTCGAGTCCTGGCGGTCGACCGAAGCGCCGCTTTGGTCGACGGCGCACACGCCCTAGAAGATGATGCTTGGCGGCCGGGTTCAGTTAAATTCCTCGCACCAAGGCGCGGCCGTTGATGCTGTCGATCGTTGGGGTGCCGGCCTGGCGCATGATCGCCGCCAACTCGCGGCCGTAGATGTCGATGACTGCTTCGACTCCCGGCTGACCAAGGCGGCAAGCCCCCAGACCTGCGGCCTGCCTATCCCGACGGCGGTCGCGCCCAAGGCCAATGCCTTGAAGACATCGGTGCCGCGGCGAATGCCGCCATCCACGAACACCGGCACGCGGCCGCGCACTGCAGCGACCACTTCGGCGAGGCAATCGACGGGCGCGCGCAGCGTCTCCTCATTACGCCCGCCGTGATTGGACACCACCACGCCATCGACGCCGTGCTCGACCGCCAAGGCAGCATCCTCGCCGGTGACGATGCCTTTGACGATGAATTTCCCCTTTACCTGGGCTCGCAGACGATCGAGGTAATCAACCGTCAGGTCGGGCGGCGCGAGTCCGGTGACGCGCGACACATCGACGCCGTTGAACAATGGCGCGCGCCGCCATAAATCATGTGAATTATTGACGTGGCACGCGATGCAGTTGCGGTTGTCCGCCTGCATGGCGCGTTTCAATGTCTCGTTGTTGCGCGCTCCATGCGAATCCAACGTCAGCACGATCGCCGTGCTCCCGGCCTTCTCGGCGCGCCGCACGACCGCCGTCGCAACGGCCCAATCATCCGTCGGGTACAGTTGCTGCCACAGCGGCGCAGCGCGTGCAGCGGCGACCGATTCGGGAGCGGTCGACGAGCCGGTGGACAGCATCATCTGCATGGCTCGAGTGTGTGCCGCGCGAGCCACGGCGACCTCGCCCTCGGGATGAAAGGCACGCATCCCCGAGACCGCGGATAAGTATATGGGACTCGGCCACCGTTGACCGAACACCGACCGCGTCATGTCGAGATGGGTCAAATCGCTGAATCGATGCGCGCGGATCTCGTAGTGGGAGTACGCGTCATGATTGCGCGCGACGGTGAGATCGTCGTCGCAGCCGGTCGCGATGAAGCCAAAGTGCGCCGGCGGCAATGCCTCCCGCGCCAGCGGTTCGAACGCCATGATGTCGAGCACCTGATCGGCGGATGTGATCGGCGGCGGCGTGCGACGGAATAATTGTGACGGCGGCTGCGAGTCGTCCGCCATCGAACTCGAGTAAAGCGCACTCAGCGATGCAAGACCGCCAAGAAAGGTTCTGCGCGATACGCGAGGCGATTGCCTGTTTTTCATCTCTCTTCCTTGGATTTTTTGGTGAGGCTAGCACATAAGCAGAGGTGCCAGTATCCTTCGGACATGGCCGATTACAGCATTCGCGGCTGCATCGCGCGGGACGCGGCGACGATCGCGCATCATCGAACCGCCATGTTCGTCGAAATGGGCGTGGTGCCGACCGACGAGTTGGCGCGGGCGCTGCGCGAGGCATCGGCCATCGGACTGGAGGCCGCCCTGCGCGACCAAACCTATGTGGGTTGGCTCGCGACCACCGGCAACGACGCCGTTATCGCCGGTGTCGGCGTTCACATCAAATCACAGCTTCCGCGAATCACCGAAGATGGTCGCCGCCTCACCACCGCGGATTTGCCCTTGGTCGTCAATGTGTACACCGAACCGGAGTGGCGGCAACGCGGCATTGCCCGGACTCTCATGAAGACGGCGATGGAGTGGTCCGTCGCGCGAGGATTCGACCGTATGGTGCTGCATGCCTCCGAGGCCGGTCGGCCGCTCTATGCATCGCTGGGATTCCTTGCAACCAACGAAATGGGCTGGACGCCGCAACGGTAGCGCGCGCCTGTGTCGGTCCTTGGTTCAAACAGCGCATGCTCCGGAACGCTTGATTGAAATGCTGACCGAAGAGGAAGCTGTCGCGTTCGTCCGTGAACACGGCGTTGTGTTGATGTCCGCAAAAGGCCCCGTGCCGCGCCTCGTGGAAGCCATCGCAGGCGAGCCCATCAAGGGCAGTTGGTGGGCTCACTCACGCAGCCATGCCATCTACAGGGTTTTACAAGCCATAGAGAATTCGCCCGATATCCTCATCTGCCGCTTGATCGACCCCAAGATTACCTGCGTCCATCGGCGTCTTTGGGCCGCGCTGGTCAAGAATGCCGACGCGTTCAGCCCTGCTCAACTCGCTCAGGTGCGTCAGGAGCACACAGCGTCGGGCCGACACACGAATCGAACCATTGACTATCCGGATTGGGTGCCCGAAGACGTGAGGAAAGCAGCTCGCCGATTGAGCAAGGAGGAAGCCGCTCGCTTGCTGCCGCCGACCCTGACCCGTTCGGCGCCTCGATCGAAGAAGTATTCGGACATTTCGAAAACGCGGTCGTGACTTTCCCAGAACGGCACAGAGCGCGCCGGCAGCGTCCGGGGACGGAGACGGTTGCTCGGGCGTGGCCCAGTGTGTCACACTGACTAAATAGTCAGTCAGTAAGGTGCGGCTTGGAGGACGGTTTGTCTTATGACACGAGTAAACCGACGTAAGCTGATTCTCGGAGCATCGGGTGGGCTGGCGGCCACGCTGCTGGCCGGTCCCATGCGCGCGCGGTCCGCCGAAGAGTCCCTTGTCGAGACGCGGCACGGCAAGGTGCGCGGTCTCCGTACCGACGGCGTCGACATCTACCGCGGCGTGCCCTATGCCGGGCCGGTCTCGGGCAGAAACCGCTTCAAGCCCGCACCTCCGCTGGCCGCTTGGACCGGCGTGCGCGACGCGTTGATTGCCGGTCCACCCTCGATCCAGCCGCAACAGAGTGGCGCTTTTGCTCTCAAGCTGCCCACCGAGCCCAGCGAGGATTGTCTGACCTTGACCGTCTGGACTCCCGCCGGCGGCGGCAAGCGCCGGCCGGTGATGCTGTATAACCACGGCGGGGGCTTCAACTCTGGCTCCGCCGCCAGCCCGATTCAGGACGGCGCGCAATTGGCCCGGCTCTACGATGTGGTCGTGGTCGCCACCAACCACCGGCTCGGCCTGCTCGGGTATCTTTATCTTGGTGAACTTGGGGGCGCGGAATACGCCGAATCAGGCAATTAGGGCATGCTCGACATCGTCGACGGCCTGAAATGGATCAGCCACAACATCGAGGCGTTCGGCGGTGACCCGGGCAACGTCATGGTTTTCGGCGAATCGGGCGGCGGTGCGAAAACGTCGGTTGTCTACGCGATGCCCTCGGCTGTCAAGCTGTTCAACAAGGCGTCGATCGAAAGCGGACCCGGCATTCGAGTGATGACGCTCGATGACGCCGCGGGCACAACGCGCGCGGTGCTCGCGGAGCTTGATATTGCGCCGACGCAATGGCGAAAGCTTCTGGAGGTTCCGTCGGCCCAATTGCTCGACGCGCAAGTCAAACTTGCCTCGCGCCTGAACAGCAATCTTTTTGCCGATCGCAAGGGCATTGCCGACGCGGGCCCCGGCGGGTTTGGTCCAGTGCTCGACGGCAAGGTTCTGCCACAGCATCCCTTCGATCCGGCACCTCCCGCCTTCTCGCGCAACAAGCCTTTGCTCGTGGGCTACAACCACGATGAATATGATTTCTTCGCCCTGGTCGGCGGCGACATGGCCGCATTCAATCTCGACGAGAAAGGTCTTGAGGGCAGGCTGCAAAAGGAGATTCCCGAGCATTGGGAAAAGGTGCTTGCCACTTACAAAGCGAGCAGACCGGATGCCTCGCCGGCGGATCTGTATTGCGCGATCCGGACTTCCAGGTTCTCCGGAACCGGATCCACCGTCATCGCGGAACGCAAGACCGCGCAGGGGGGAGCGCCGGCTTATCAATACATTTTCAGTTACCGGCTCGAGGCCAAGTTGCCGGGTACTGCCCGGCTCATCGGTGCCATGCACGGGATCGACATCCCCTTTAAATTCGACAATGTTGAAAACACGTCCATGAACGGAGCGGGCAACGTAGCGGGCGCGCGGCCGGAGCGGATCAAGGCCGGCCGCAACATGAGTGAAATGTGGGCAACCTTCGCGCGCACCGGCAAGCCGGATGCGGCCGGTCAGGCGGCGTGGCCCGCCTATACGCTGCAGACACGCGACACACTGCTGATCGATAGCGAATGCAGAGTTGTCAGCGATCCGTGGCCGCTCGAGCTCAGATTGTGGGAGGAGATCGCATAATCCTGTCCGTATCCAGGTGAGTGGGCACGGCACACCGATAAAGGTGAGCGCCGCAGGCGCGCGGTGGTGTTGTTGCAAGGTGAAGTCCGCGTAAGCTACGC